>PDWI01003690.1_pt1 | contig 21350 bp, 12 predicted proteins | sample 1430891 | NCBI WGS metagenome assembly PDWI01 (sample SAMN01162508, study PRJNA174530) | Oral metagenome, whole genome shotgun sequencing project. | biome: Marine environment; feature: Marine mammal; material: Swab sample of the gingival sulcus; isolation source: swab sample of gingival sulcus... | reverse complement strand
TATTGCGTGGAACTACCTTTACGAAATATAAGCAATTCATTCAAAATTGCTTTTCGATAATGCCGCGTCAGGCTCTACATGCCAAATCTTTGGAATTGGTGCACCCACGCACGGGCGAAACAATGTTTTTCGATTCTGAAATTCCCGAAGATATGGCAACGGTAATCGAAAAATGGGAGAATTATTTGATTAATAGGATTTTATAAATATGTTTTAGCTGTCTGAAAATCAGCAGATTAGCTTGATTTGTAGGTGTAGCCATGTTTTGATGTTGTTGATTTGGGGCGTTTTATATGGTTATTAACATTTTTGAGGTGGATTTTATTAATACACGACGAAAATCCAACGCCTCAAAATCACCTATATCAGTTCTAATACCTCTTGAATTGTTGTTTTGTTGAATATTTCATTGTTTTTGGTATGAAATTCAAAACAATTATCAGTTACTACAATAAAATTATCTGATTTTTGATTTTCGTCAGCCTGTATTCCAATTCTTAAAAGAGCTTTTTGCACCATCAAGAAGCGGATATTTTTCTTATTGCCAACGAGTTTTATATTTCTCTTTGCTTGATTTTGAATGCGAAATAAACCCGAATATTCGTCGAAAACAATGCCTTTTTTGTAAAAAAAACTGCTTAAAATGCCATTCAAAGCCAAATCTTCGGGTGTGCCAATATGTATTTTGCTGTCTTTGTCCATCAGCCACAGCTTATCGGCAGATTGTAGGGCAAGTTCCAAATCGTGGGTTGATAGAAAAATAGATTTGTCGGTTTCTCTTGTCAAGCGATGTAAAAGTTGCACTATTTCTACCTTGCTCGGAAAGTCTAAAAACGCCGTTGGCTCGTCGAGTAAAATAATAGGAGTGTTTTGGGCTAATGCTTTGGCTATCATTACTTTCTGACGTTCTCCATCGCTTAAATTATCTACAAAACGATGCTCTAATTTGCGAATATTCACCATTTCGATACATTCGTCTATCACGCCTTCGTCTTCTTTGTTGATTGTGCCCCAAAATCCGTTGTAGGGGCTTCGTCCCATGCCAATCAGTTCGCGCACAGTCATGTTGTGTATCATCACTTTTTCGGTCAGCACAACGCTTATTTGCTTCGAGAAATCTTTTTCGGCAATGTCGTCGATATTTTTTCCATTTATCAGAATATTGCCGTCTAAGCGATTGATAAATCCCGAGAGAGTTTTCAGAAGTGTTGATTTGCCAATGCCATTAACTCCAAGTAAACAAGTGAGTTCGCCACGCCAAAGTGAAGTATTCAGATTTTTTGCTACAATTTTCTTCGATTTCTTATTATTATAGCCAATACTTAAATTCTGTATGTCGATTGTGGTTTTGTTCATTTGTTTATATTTTCTAAGCGATTAATGATGAGTGATAAGTGATTGAGAAGCATCATCTATCACCAAATAATCATTTTTAGGTTTTGTTTAAGACAAGGTTTTAGGTACAATACTCCGTTATATTTTCGTAATTGATTGATAATTAACATTTTGCCAAAATAGACTTTTTGTTGTTCAATGTCTTGATTATCAGCAATATAATTGTTAATTGCTAATCACTAATTGCTAATTGAATGAAGTATTGACTATTCAAATTCGGTTTTTCGTTTTTTGAACAAAACGTATAGCACAACGGGCGCACCAATGAGTGCCGTAACTGCATTTATGGGCAATGCGCCTTCAAATCCGGGCAATCTTGCAATTAAATTGCAAAGCAGAGCCAGAGCCGCACCTGTGAGGGCTACTGCCGGCATCAAAATTCGATGGTTTGAGGTAGAAAATAATATTCTACACAAATGAGGAACGGCAAGACCCAGAAATATTATAGGTCCACAATAAGCTGTTACCAAGGCGGTTAGCATAGAAGCCATTAGTATAATATAAAATCGCGAACGTTTAAGATTTAAACCCAAATTTTTGGCATACATATCGCCCAGCAGCATTAAATTTAGCGATTTTATAAGCAAAAAAGAGACCGGAATTATAATAACCATAAATTTAAGAAAGGTATAAACCTGTCCGCCCGAAACTTTGGCGAAGCTGCCAAGCCCCCAAATAACGAAGGCTTTCACGTCTTCTTCGTTGCTGAAAAATTTCAGAACACCTATAAACGCATTGGCAATATAGCCAATCATAACGCCCACAATCAACAGCACCACAATTCCCTTCACTCGTTGAGATATTAGCAAAATAACGCTCATAATCGACAAAGCGCCTATAATGGCAGCTATTGAAATAGCTATTTCGCCAACAAAACCCACTGAACTTAAAGCTGTTCCGGCAATTCCACCCGAAAGCAACACCACCAAAGCCACTCCTAAACTCGCCCCCGAGCTTATGCCCAACTCAGAAGGTCCGGCAAGAGGATTGCGAAAAACCGTTTGCATCATCAAACCGCTTATTGACAAGCCTGTGCCTGCAATAACGGCAGTGAGAGTTTGCGGAAAGCGCGATTTCCAGATTATATTTGTCCATATTTCCTGTTCTTTTTCTGTGTCAAACAGAATATGAAAAATGGCATCAAATGGTATTCTCACTGTTCCCAAAAAAAGATTTAGCAAAAATAAAGCACTGATAGACAATAAAATGCAAACAAAAATGATGAAGTTTTTATTCATAAGTAGCTTTGTGAATTTAAAATGAAAAGTTTAAAATGAAAAATTGTTTTGCTCAGTTTTCTATTACATTTTACCAAATTTTTAAATTTAACAATACCACGCCATACTTCTGTAATATTTTGATTATCAGAAATATAATTGTTAATTATTAATTGCTCATTGCAAATTGAACAGAGCTTTTGTGTTTTTCTACGGGTTTTCTTTTTTGCTCTCTTGCCATATTGCTTCTTTCTCTGCGAGGGTCATATCTTTTAGCGAAAGCCCTTTTTTTATGGTTTGAGCTTCGAGATAATTAAAACGATTTATGAATTTTCGATTTGTTCGTTCGAGTGCGTTTTCAGGATTAATTTTATACAATCGCGCCGCATTTATAATCGAAAACATAAAATCGCCAAATTCAGCTTCCATTTTGTCGGCATTTTCTGATTTCACTTCTTGTTTCAATTCATCAAGCTCTTCGGCAACTTTGTCCCACACTTGTTCTTTTTCTTCCCAGTCGAAACCCACACCTTTTGCCTTTTGTTGAATACGATTGGCTTTTATCAAGGCGGGTAGGGCAGAGGCTATTCCGCTCAAAACGCTTTTGTTGCCGCCTTTTTCTTTCAGCTTCAATTCTTCCCAATTTCTCAAAACCTCGTCTTTGTCGTTCACTTTTGTTTGCCCATAAATGTGAGGGTGGCGATATATTAATTTGTCGCAAATTCCATTTAAAACATCAGCAATATTGAATTTTTTTTCTTCATCAGCCATTTTGGCATAAAAAACAATGTGCAATAAAATATCGCCCAATTCTTTTTTTATTTCCTCAAAATTTTTGCTGTCAATGGCATCTGCCAGCTCAAAAACTTCTTCTATCGTTAGTGTTTTTATACTTTTTATGGTTTGAACTCTGTCCCAAGGGCATTTTTCGCGAAGTTCGTCCATTATTGTTAATAAACGCTCAAAAGCTTTTAATTTTTCGTCCATTTTTTTTTGTATTTTTTTTAAAAAATTAAAGTAATTTAAACTATTTGTAGGATTTGTTACAGTTTTTTTTACTTTTTATCATAAAATTTTCCATTTACACCCAAAACCCAACACCTAATACCTAACCCCCATTTAAAACAATTTTCCCGCTTCGGCTTTTTTAGGCTCTTCAAAAACAATACGAACGCTTGCTCTTTTTGTGTCTAAATTTAACAATTCATACATATTTCCTTTTCGTATTGCAATTTCCAGATAATTTATCGAGTTAAAAATTGCCAACAAATCGCCTTCACCCGATTGATTGTATGATGTATTTATTTTAGTAATTAAATTGTTGTTGCTCTGAACATAAATTTTAAAATCACGATTTTTTCTTATTTTTTCAAAGGTATTTTTGCTAATATTTGTGATGGCATTTCCATACGAATCCACAAAAATTATGTGTCCGATAATCATAAAAGGCTCTACGCTTGCTTGCAATTGCAAAAGTCTGAATACTTTATCTTTCGGTTTTCCTAAATTTGTAATGTCTTTATTTTCAATTATTTGAATTGCTGTGTCTGCAAAAATATTAAATTCAGGGAAACTATCATTTGGCTTATCGTTGTCAATTTCTACTATATTTTCTTCGGCATCATCATCTATTAGCAAACTAAAAATGCCATTGTCGGTAGAAACGAAAAAATGCCCGTCGTATTCTACTGCAACAATCGATTTTTTCGACGAAGGTTCGCTATCTACGCATACGAGGTGCACCGTGCCTTTCGGAAAATTAGAGTAGGAATATTTCAACACAAAAGCCGCCATTGCCACATTATAACTTTCTATTTGATGATTGACATCAACGATATTGATATTACTATTTTGGCTCAATATTTTTCCTTTAATTGCTCCAATATAGTAATCAGATGATTGCCAGTCGGTTATAAGAGTTATAATGGGCATTATTATTGCTAATTTTTAATTTGTAAATGTGGAAATTTGCTGTTTGCTTCCGTTTCCCGCTTCCTTTTCGTCTTCGGTATTCGGTCTTTGTCGCTTTCTATAATTTATAGACCTCACAAGCTTTTTACGCCTGTGAGGTCTCCTCTGATTCTCGTTTCTCTACAATCGCCAAAATAATTTTAAGCGGCATTGCGCGCGTTAAAATTACTTTGAAGAATGGAAAAAGTAAAGTTTATGTCTTCAATAGTCCGTTACTTTCTTATAATGAATTGATAATCAGATTTTTATAAAACACTAAGAGCTTTTTGTAACTTGTTGATTATCAGGATTATAATTTTTAATTCTTCATTTTTCACTCTTAATTTAACGGAGTATTGTGTCTTAGTTTTATTGACGTATTGGAAAAAAATGCCTATTTTTGTGCCGACAAATTTACAAGTATTTTACTGAATTGAAAAAAAAAATTAAAATTTCGGTTAAAAAGCAATATTTTTAGGTAAAAAAGTCAAAAAAGTATGACTTTGGCGGAAAACCGGAGACCGAAGTTTGTGTCTTACAGCCCTTTTCGTTTTATAGCGACAATAAAATAACGAACATTATGACCAAAAAAAATATACTACTATCGTCTATCGACCCCATCAGCTTGTACGGTGTTAATAATGTAAAATTAAATCTGATAAAAACGTATTTTCCTCAATTAAAAATAATTGCCAAAGGACACGAAATAAAACTTGACGGCAGCGAAATTGATATTGCCAATTTTGAAGAAAAATTAGAAATTTTAATCAAATTTTATAATCATTTCCACAACATTACGGAAGATAATATTGTTGATATTTTTTCGGGCAGCCAAGATTTGGAAATACTAAATTCGCACGATAAAATTTTGGTGTATGGCAACAACGGAAAACCCATAAAAGCCCGCACTACCCATCAGCGAAAAATGATAGATGAGTATAAAAAAAACGACCTTATTTTTGCCGTAGGTCCGGCAGGCACAGGCAAAACTTATCTGTCTATTGCTCTGGCAGTTAGAGCCTTGAAAAACAAGGAAGTGCAGCGCATAATTTTAAGCCGACCGGCAGTAGAAGCCGGCGAAAAACTTGGCTTTTTGCCCGGCGATATGAAGGAGAAACTCGACCCATATTTGCAGGCTCTCTACGATGCTCTCAACGATATGTTGCCATCGAAAAAATTAGATGAATATATGCAAAAAAAGTTGGTTCAAATTGCGCCACTTGCTTTTATGCGCGGACGAACTCTTTCTAATGCTGTGGTAATTCTTGATGAGGCTCAAAATGCTTCGGTCAATCAGCTAAAAATGTTCCTTACGCGAATGGGCGAGCACTCCAAATTTATCGTTACGGGTGATATTACACAAATAGATTTACCCAATAAGGCTGACTCGGGATTGTTGCAAACCAAGAAAATTCTACGAAATATTGAGGGCATTTCGTTTATAAATTTTGATACATCAGACGTTATTCGGCATCGGCTGGTGAAGCATATTGTTGATGCCTACGATAAAGCGTAAGGCGAAACAATACAACTCATTGTCCATATAGGTAAAAAATTAAACAATTTATTGGTTTGCAGGGCTTTTTCGTAGAGAAATTTAGTCAGAAGACGAAAGCGGGGCGTTCTTTCCAGCCTTTTACCGAATAATATGTGCTAAAAAAGCCTTACAAGTTATTTAATTTTCTTTCCATAAATCTACCATTATGAAACATTCTGCTATATCTCATCTTTTGTTAGTTTCTGTATTTATTTGCTTGACAGTGAGTAAATTAAAGTCGCAAACCACAATTTGGCAAGAAAAATTTAGCGTAGCCGAAAAAGGTTTTTGGCAAGGAGGAAAAGACACCAGCGATGTAAATTGGACAATGCAAATTACACCTTTTAGCTTTTTTCCGTCGGCAGGTCGTTATGTAAAAACCGTAAGTACAAGCAAAGGCAGAATGGAGGCGTGGGCAACCGAGGGCGAGGCTGTTTGGAAGTCGGAAATTATAGATATTTCAAAGTTTCAAAACGTTTCTATTTCGGCAAAATTGGGCGAAACCGGAAGCTCCAACACCACCGGTAAATACGTAAAAATATACTACAAAATTGACACGGGAGCTGAAACGCTGTTTAGTACAAATGGCGAGCAAATTGGAAATTTTGGCAAAGTTGATGCTAAGCAAACCGCTTTGAATGGCAATAAATTGCAAATTATTGTAAAAATCAGCAATTCTTCTTTGTCTCAAAGCAACAAGGTTTATTTTGATGAAATTTTTGTAAAAGGCGAAAAAAAAGGCAACAATAAAGACAGCCAACTTTCCGAAGGCAACGAAGCCGAACCTTCCGTCATTCTTTCGAGCTACGACGATGCCGATAATATGCTGCAAGTGTTTGATTTTAAGCTAACTGATGCCGGCAGTGGCGATAATTTACCCACAAAAATAAAAGAGCTGAAAATAAAGAAAGCTGCGCTAAACCAACTGTCTGATTGGAAAAAAGTTATAGCAGGAGCAAGGCTATATGGTGGCAATTTGGCTACCGATGGAATTTCGGCGAATATTCATAAAAGCAGCTTAGATTTTAAGTTTGAACAGCCAATTTCGATTGCTGATGGCAAGCACGAAACGTTTAGTTTAAAAATATTCTTAAAATCGGATTTATCAAAGATAAAAGACGGCGAAAATATTGATTTTAAGATAGATAGCAAGGATATTAAAACTGATAAAAGCGGCAGTTCTTTTGCGACCGGAAAAATTAGCAGCGGAGCTATAAGAATCGACATAAAAGCCACAAAATTGGTCTTTCAGCATTGCGAAACTGCGATTTTGACTGCGCATAATTTTACGGCAAAATTAGTTGCTACCGACGACAACGGTAATATCGACACCGAATTTAATGAAAATGTAAAAATTAGCGCAAGCAAGGGAAGTCTCACAGCGGCGTCAGGGCTGAAAAAGTCGGCTAATGCAGGTATTGTTGAATGGTCTGATTTACAATTCAATACAGAAGTTAATTTCAAGCTAATTGCAAGTTCGAGTGGCTTGGCAAAGTCAAAAAGTAGCCTAATTTATGCCAGAAAACCTGCGAGTTCCATTCATACTGATTTTGAAGATGGCGAGCTAAATTCGTGGTGGTTTACCAATGATTGGACTGTTTCTAAAAAAGATGCAATTTCAGGTTCTAAGTCATTGAAACACAATTTAAAGGATGTAAAAGGCATTAGTTGTATTAGCCACAATTTAGCAGATTTAAGTTTAGACGAAAAAACGGTAATTTGGCGTTTCAAGCTCAAAAATGGCAATTGGGACCCGAGCACACAAAATGGTTTTTGGTTTTATCTTTTGGCTAACGAAAATAATTTAATCAGCGATAGTGTTGATGGCTATGCTGTTGGTATTCAGCTAAATGCAAAGGGCGCAAAGGACAGTTTAACGCTGTGGAAAGTTACCGATGGAAAGGCTAACACCGCCTTATTGACCGCCGATTTCGACTGGGGAAAGAGCGATGCCATTGGCATAAAAGTAGAGCGTTCGCCCGAAGGCGAGTGGTCGCTTAGCTACTACGAAAATACGGAATTTAGCGAGCCAAATTTTGTGGGAACAGTGAAAAATATCGATTATGAATTTCACGATTGTTGCGGTTTGGTTTTCAAATTTCGAGGTTCAAAACCGCGCGCGGGCGAGCTTTGGCTTGACGATTTGAGCGTAATTTTAGACAGCAAAGACAGCAAAATTTCCGAAGGCGAAAAAGCTGAACCTTCCGTCATTTTATCGAGCTACGATAACGCGGATAGTACGCTTCAAGTGCTTGATTTTCAGTTAACTGATGCCGGTAGTGGCGATAATTTGCCAACAAAAATCAAAGAGTTAAATTTTACAAAAGGCTCACTTAATCAAGTAGCTGATTGGCAGCTGGTTATAGCAGGTGCAAAACTGTATGGCGGCAACTTAAAAGCCAATGGAATTAGTGCGAGCATTCATAAAAATAAATTGGAATTTACATTTGAAGAGCCAATTTCAATTGCCGATGGCGACCATGAAACATTCAACCTAAAAATATTTTTGAAGTCGGATTTATCGAAGATAAAAGATGGTCAAACGTTTGATTTTAAGTTAGATAGTAAGAATATTGTAACCGATGAAAATGCCAGTTCGTTTGCTGATGAGAAAATTAGCAGCGGAGCAATAAAAATTGATATTCAGGCTACAAAATTGGTTTTCAGGCAGTTGGATACAATGATTTTGACCTCGCAAAATTTTACGGCAAAATTAGTTGCTATCGACGACAACGGCAATATCGACGCCGATTTCAATCAAAATGTGAAAATTAGCGCAAGCTCGGGAAATATCGCTGCGGCATCGGGACTTACAAAACTTGCAAACCATGGAATTACCGAATGGTCTGATTTACAATGCAATGCAGAGGTAAATTTTAAGTTGATTGCGAGTACCGATGGCTTGGCAAATGCTGAAAGTAAGACGATTTTTGCTGCAAATCCTACAAAATCATTGCATTGCAATTTTGAGAATAACAATCTAAACGGCTGGTGGTTTACCAATGACTGGACAATTGCTGATAGTTTGCCAATTTCAGGTTCTAAGTCATTGAAACACAATTTAAAAGACGTAAAAGGCATTAGTTGTATTAGCCACAATTTGGCAGATTTAAGTTTAGACGAAAAAACGGTAATTTGGCGTTTCAACCTAAAAAATGGCAATTGGGATCCAAGCACACAAAATGGTTTTTGGTTTTATCTTTTGGCTAACGAAAAAAATTTAATCAGCGATAGTATTGATGGCTATTCAGTTGGTATTCAGCTGAATGCAAAGGGCGCAAAAGACAGCTTAACGCTCTGGAAAGTTACCGATGGAAAGGCTGATAAGGCGCTATTAACCGCCAAGTTTGATTGGAATAAAAATGATGCAATCGGCATAAAAGTAGAGCGTTCGGCAGCCGGCGAGTGGTCGCTTAGCTACTACGAAAATACGGAATTTCGCGAGCCAAATTTTGTGGGAACAGTGAAAAATACCGACTACGAATTTAACGATTGTTGCGGTTTGGTTTTCAAATTTAAAGGCTCAAAACCGCGCGCGGGCGAGCTTTGGTTGGACGATTTGAGCGTAATTTTAGATAGCAAAGACAGCAAGATTTCCGAAGGCGAACAAGCCGAACCTTCCGTCATTTTATCGAGTTACGACAACGCAGATAGTGCGCTGCAAGTTCTTGATTTTAAGCTAATTGATGCCGGCAGTGGCGATAGTTTGCCAACGAGAATAAAATATCTTAGTTTCACGCAAGCCGAGCTTAATGAAGTAGCTGATTGGCAGGCAGTTATATCAGGAGCAAAACTTTATGGCGGTAATTTGCCAACTGATGGAATTGAGGCAAACATCAACCCAAACAATTTAGAATTTGAGCTTGAAGAACCAATTTCAATTGCTGATGGCGAAGAAGCAAATTTTAGTCTGAAAATATTTTTAAAGGCAGACTTATCGAAGATAAAAGATGCTCAAACGCTTGATTTTAAGCTAGATAGTAAGAATATTGCAACCGATGAAAATAGCAGTTCGTTTGCTGATGGGGAAATTAGCAGCGAAGCAATAAAAATTGACATTCAAGCTACAAAATTGGTTTTCAAACAGTTGGATACAATGATTTTGACTGCGCGCAATTTTACGGCAAAATTAGTCGCTACTGACGACAATGGCAATATCGACGCCGATTTCAATCAAAATGTGAAAATTAGCGCAAGCTCGGGAAATATTGCTGCGGCATTGGGACTTAAAAAGTTAGCTAATGCAGGAATTGCGGAATGGTCTGATTTACAATGTAATAAAGAGGTAGATTTTAAGTTGATTGCGCACGCTGATGGCTTGGAAGATTCTGAAAGTAACACGATTTTTGCCGCAAAGCCCACAAAATCATTGCATTGCAATTTTGAAAATGACAATCTAAACGGCTGGTGGTTTACCAATGATTGGACAATTGCTGACAGTTTGCCAATTTCAGGTTCTAAGTCATTGAAACACAATTTAAAAGACGTAAAAGGCAGCAGCTGCATTAGCCACAATTTAGCAGATTTAAGTTTAGTGGAAAAAACGGTAATTTGGCGTTTCAACCTAAAAAATGGCAATTGGGACCCAAGCACACAAAATGGTTTTTGGTTTTATCTTTTGTCTAACGAAAAAAATTTACTAAGCGACAGCGTTGATGGCTATTCTATTGGTATTCAGTTAGATGCAAAGGGTTCAGCGGATAGCCTAACACTCTGGAAAGTTACAGATGGCAAGGCTGACAAGGCATTATTAACAGCCGATTTTGATTGGAATAGCAACGACGCTATCGGTATAAAAGTAGAGCGTTCGGCAGCCGGCGAATGGTCGCTTAGCTACTACGAAAATACGGAATTTCGCGAGCCAAATTTCGTAGGAACAGTGAAAAATACCGACTACGAATTTCACGATTGTTGCGGTTTGGTTTTCAAATTTCGAGGCTCAACGCCGCGCGCGGGCGAGCTTTGGATGGACGATTTGAGCGTAATTTTAGACAGCGTTCCACCCAAAATTACAGAAATTATTGCAAAAAACGACAGCACAATTTTTTTGCAGTTTTCTGAAATTTTAAATAAAAAAATTGCGCAAAATATTGGTAATTACCTTATTGCAGGAATAGGAAAACCAATTTCTGCAAAATTATTGAAAGGTGGAAGTGCCGTAATTCTGAATTTCAATAAAAATTTGGAAGCTAAAAAAGAATATATTTTAAGCATCAAAAATATTGCGGATATTAGCCGAAATGTAATCGACAAAACGGTCAAGAAATTTGTATATCTTCCGTTTGCGGTAGAAGATTTATACGTAAAAAGTAAAAACGAATTGCTAATCGTATTTTCGCATAAACTTGCAAAAAATAGTGCCGTTAGTGTTGATAATTTCTTGATTAATAATGATATAGGAAAACCTTTGGCTGTCAATTTTATTTCTGATAGTGTGCTGCATTTGCAGTTTAAGGAGTTTGCGAAAAGCGTAAATTATTCGCTGACTGTTTCTGATTTGACCTCGCAAAAAGGAATGGTTTTAGATTCACAAGTTATTGATTTTGAGTATTATCCGGGCAATGCTTTTGATATTGTGATAAACGAAATAATGTCTGATGTGAGTCCGCCGCCGTCGGTTTTACCCAATTTTAAGTATGTGGAATTGTACAACAGGTCGGAACATGAGGTTGATTTGGCAAATTTTCAAATTCAATTTGGCAACAAACGCCCAAAAAAATTTAAGCGGTTTAAGATGAAACCCGACAGTTATTTGCTCTTATGCGCCAAGAGTCATGTAGCTGATTTTGAGCGTTTTGGGAGCGTAATGGGCGTTTTATCCGAAAGTCAATTGGTGGCTTCGGGCACGCAAATATCGCTGACAAATAGTGTTGGCGAACTTGTTGATTATGTGCAATATTCCGAAAAATGGCACATTAAAGATGCGCAAAAATCCAATTCTTTTTCTTTGGAACGAATTGATGCGAATAATTTTTGTGGTGGAAAACAAAATTGGCAAACTTCAACCGATTTTCGTGGAGGAACTCCTTGTGAAAAAAATTCGGTGAGCAAAGAAAATAAGAATAATAATAAGTTTAAATTGTTGAAAATCATTGCTTTAACTCCTTTTAAATTGGCACTTTGTTTTAACAAAAATATTGAGGCAAACTCAGCTTTGAATCCTGCAAACTATGAACTTAACAACTCAAATATTCGGGCTTTATTTGTTAATTTTGCCGATACTGCGCGTTCAACCGTTGTTTTGCAATTTGCAAATCAATTTGAAAACGGAAAGATTAATGAATTGATAATAAACCTCTTGTCGGATTTCTGCGGGAATGAAATCGAGCAAACCAAAATTTCGTTTAGCTACTTTTTGATATATCCAAGGGCGGTTTACCCCGAAGCGAGCAATTATTTGAAGGTGGAATTTTCGGAAGAAGTAGAAAAAGTTACTGCGCAAATGGTTGAAAATTATGAACTTAACAACGGAATGGGTAAGCCAAAATTTGCATATAAAAATTCAGTAAATAGAAATGTGGTGTATCTCGAATTTGCTAACGATTTGAGAAATCAAACAAAATATGAACTGTCGATAAACAAGGTTAAAGATTTATACGGAAACGAAATTAAGCCGGCTAATTTGGAATTTGTATATTTTGTACCTTCTTATAATGACTTGATTATCAATGAAATATTATTCAACCCAAAACCAAATGGAGTAGATTTTGTGGAAATTTATAATAAGGCGAAATTGCCTGTGGATTTAAGCAAAATGTATCTGGCGAGGAGAAATGACGAAGGCAAAATTGAGTCGAAAAAGCAGTTGGCAACGCAAAATTCGATGCTGAAACCTATGACTTTTTTGTGTATCAGCAGCGATAGTGTGCGCACAAAATTGGATTATCCGGCGGCTGAATATGAGCAGTTTGTGGAAATTCCGGTTTTGCCTGCCTACAACGACGATGCGGGAACCGTCTTGCTAATGTACGGCGATTCGATAATTGATGAGTTTTCGTATAACGAAAAAATGCACTTCAAACTTATTGCGCACAACGAGGGTGTTTCGCTGGAACGCATCGACCCGTTTGCGCCAAGCAGTGATGCCGACAATTGGCATTCGGCTGCCTTTACTGCCGGATTTGCTACGCCTGCCAATAAAAACTCGCAGTACAAAATGCTTTCGCAAAGCATTGATAAAGAGATTACTGTGGAGCCTGAAACTTTTTCGCCCGACAACGACGGACGAGACGACCTGCTATTTATCCGCTATAAATTTCCCGAAGCCGGATATGTGGCAAATGTGCATATTTACAGCTCGCAAGGAAAATTGATTAAACGATTGGTTCAGAATGAATTACTCGGAATTGAAGGCGAGTTTAGCTGGGACGGCTTGCAGGGGGACAACCGAAAAGCCAAAGCCGGAATTTATGTGATATATTTTGAAGTTTTCAACTTAGACGGCATCGTGAGGCAGACGAAAAAAATATGTGTTTTGGCGATGAGGTAGGGGAGAAGCTCAAAAAAATAAATGTATTTTGAGTTCTCCTGTTTCAACACTTCGTGTAATTAGCAATTAGGAATGAATAATTAACAATTATATTGCTGATAATCAATATTCCATTAAATTACGATGCTAATTTATATAGTCTGTAAGTGTTTGTATATGAGGGTTTTATAGCTTTTGCTTGTAACGATGTATAGTTTGCACAAATTCTACAATTGCAACAATCTTAAATACATTTGTATTGTATTTTCCAAGCCATAATAAAGAGCATCGGCGATTAAGGCATGACCAATCGACACTTCGTCTAATAATTTGACTTCTTGATTGAAATATTTTAAATTTTCGAGGCTTAAATCGTGTCCGGCATTTACGCCTAAACCGTTGGCTCTGGCAATTTTGGCAGCCTCTACAAATGACGAAACTGCTAATTTCTTATCCTTCGAATAATTGGCGGCATAAGGCTCGGTGTATAATTCCACGCGGTCGGTTTGTGTTTTGGCGGCATTCTCAATATTAGCCAAATTGGTATCAATAAAAATAGATGTACGAATGCCTGCATTTTTAAACTCCGAGATAATTTCCGTCAAAAATTTTTCGTGTTTAATAGTGTCCCAGCCGGCGTTTGATGTAAGCACATCGGGCGCATCGGGCACAAGAGTAACTTGCTCCGGTTTTACATCTAAAACCAAGTTTATGAAATTTGTAGAAGGGTATCCCTCAATATTAAATTCCGTATCTACCACTTTGCGTAAATCATACACATCTTGCCGAGTTATATGTCGTTCATCGGGGCGAGGGTGAACTGTAATTCCCTGAGCACCAAAACTTTGACAATCAATGGCAACTTTTTCAACATTGGGCACATTTCCTCCACGCGCATTCCTAATTGTTGCTATTTTATTAATATTTACACTTAATCGAGTCATTATTTAATATTTTTTTTGGATTGTTTATATTTTATTTGCTTATTTGCATATTGGATAGTTATGGGCAAGTCTAAAATTTTGCGCTGCAAATGTATTATAAATTTTATTCATTAAATCAAATATTTGATATAAATCGTAGAAATTGATTGATAATATTGCCATGATACACAATTAAAATACTGATTAAAAATAGTTTACAGATTATTTATTAAAATAAACTAATTTCACCCTTAAAAATTCTTAAATATAAAATAAAATATTCATAATCAGTAACTTATGATAACTAAGGGGTTGTTTTGTAAATTTCTTATTATTAGATAGTTACATGAATTTGACTATAAAAGCTAACACCTAACACTCAAAACCCAACACCTATCAAAAAAAGCGTAAAAGTTTAAATCACTTTATAAACTCAAACCTAAAACAAATTATCAAACGAATAAATGCCATTTTTAAAATTTAAATATTACTTAATACTTTCATTACTTTTGGTAATTGAGATTTGTGCAAAGGCTCAGCCCGAAAAACTTCCTCCGGCAGATACGCTGGTTTTATACGAAATTGCATATATCGAAATTAGCGGCAACGACAAAACCCGCGAAAAAATAGTTAAGCGAGAATTAAGTTTCAAAAAAGGAGAACAATACATTCTTTCAGAACTAAAAGATTTGATAGACGAATCGTACAAAAATTTGATAAAATTATCGTTGTTTAATTACGTAACTATCAACACAGAAATAATGCGTTATCAGCGCATTAAAATAGAAGTAATATTAGAAGAACGCTGGTTTGTTTGGCCTCAACTGTCGATTATCAACAACGACCGCAATTTTAATACATGGTGGAAAACACGCGATTTTTCACGATTAGATTATCGCCTTGCGGTAGAGCAAAATAATGTGTTCGGTTTGAACCATACTCTTAAATTTGAGATTTCATACGGATATACACGTGATTTTTCTATTGGTTACAGAAATATTTCGCTGGGAGCACAACAAAAACATTTTATTGATTTGCACTGTAAATACTACAAACAAGCGTCAGTATTTTACAGAAGCTACAATGATAAAGCCGAGAGCTTTTACTCTGATAATAACGAAGTTATAGTAGGGAAAGGTGCCTTGATAAACTACTCTTTTCGTCCGCGCCACAAATCTACCCATTCGTGGGAACTTTCGTATCACGATATTAAAATTGCTGATACTTTGTTGCAGGTGCGACCCGATTTTTTGTCGGAAAATAAGGCTAAAAATGTCTTTTTCCAATTTGCATACACCTACATCGTAGACAACAGAGACAATTCAAGTTTTCCGCTCACCGGCAATCGTTTTAAAGTGTCGATGGTGAAAAGAGGGCTGGGAATAAACAAAAAATATCCTGTAAATTTACTGTATTTCTATACCAATTTTAGGCAATTTTATAAAATAAATAAAAGATTGTATGCTGCTCATTCTCTGAGTATTAAGAAATCGTTGCAGACAAAAACGCCTTATTACTATAAGCGAGGGTTGGGCTATGCCGACTATCTTCGCGGATTTGAATATTATGTGGTAGAGGCTGAGGATTTGATTATTATGAAAAATACTCTCAATTTTGAGCTTTTACCTCGAATAATCACAAATTTAAACTTTATTCCGATAAAAAAATTCAAGAAAATTCATTATTCAATCTATCTGAATACCTTTTTTGATATTGGCTACGGACGCGAACGAGACGCCTCTGTAATAGAAAATAACAGACTGATTAATAGCTTATTATATAGCGGTGGCATTGGCATAAATCTCGTTACCTACTACGATAAGGTGCTGCGAGTAGAGTATTCGTTAAACAGTTTAGGCGAAGCCGGTGTATTCGTACACTTTAAAGCAAGTATATAGAAATTAGGCTGAGACCTCATCTTAACCTAGGGCGTTAAGTCAAGCCTCAACCTGTTGCTATTTTTATTCTACCATTGCACATCGTCGCGATTAACGGGCATAGTCATACACCTTGCTCCGCCTCCGCCGCGTGCCAATTCTGAACCTTCTATGCAAATAACACATTTATCATAATCATCAATATTGCACTTGTCTCTAATTACATCTTTGGCATACAGCACCTCAAATCCGGCTTTGTTCATCTCCTCGATAGTGTGCACATTGCGGCTATAACCTATAACCTTACCGGGAGCGATAGCAAAGAAATTGGCTCCGCTATGCCACTGCTCGCGTTCCTGCATCCAAGGGTCGTCTGTGCCACCGCACATTATTGGCTTCAAATGGATACCTAACTTGCTCAAAGCAGAAGGAATATTTGCTACACGCTCAATATGTTGTACTTTTTTATCTCTTATACGCACATGAATGGTTTGATATTTATTGGGTTTCATAATCAGTGGCTCGTAAACCATACAAGCATCTCGGTCGAGAAATGTGAAAACCATATCTAAGTGTATAAACGACTCCGGTGTTTCGGGCAATTCTTGAATAATTAAATCTCTATCTACTCCCTTGTTTTTCAGTTTATTAATAATAAAGTCAATACCTTGTGTGGTTGTTCGCGAACTGCTTCCAATCAAGAAAATATCATCGCGAGCAATAAGCATATCTCCACCTTCAATACTGAAATTGTCCATGTTTGTATTAGTAGTAGCAGGGTTGAGTGTGGTAGTTTCAAAATCTTTATGATGGTCAAAAATTGTTTCCATGATAAGACTTTCGCGCATTCTCACCTTATTTGCCATTCGGCTAATCAAAACAGTGTCTCTCACTGCAATAGACGCATCTCTTGTAAAGAAAAAATTGTGTAGCGGGCGCAACGAATACTTGCTTTTCGACAAAAATTTGGTTAAATTATCCTTCACCATCACCACGCCTTCTATCAGTTCTGTTGCCAAATCTGCGGCACTCAAACTTATTAAATGCTTGCGTATTTCTATGTTTTTTTCGTAGGTAGTAATTTTGTTTATTAAATCGAAGCGAGCCGTATCGTTTGTCAAAACTTCTTTTAGCAAATCGCCAACTTCAAAGGTTTTTGTAACCTTGTTTAAAACACCTTTCAGCTGTTTATATTCTTTTTGAGCCACTTTTAGGTTCAGAATATCACTATACAATGCTCTTTGAGCAGTTGCAGGCGTCATATTTTGTACCTCTAATCCGGGAGTGTGCAATATCACTCCATTTAATTTTCCTATTTCAGAGTTAATGTTTATCTTCATATGTTTATATTTTGTAAATTATTGTAAATAAACGCATTGTAAATTTTAGGTTTTATGCTTTTTTAACCGCAAAGAACGCTAAGTTCGCCAATTCCCCTCCTTGGGAGGGGTGCCCAAAGGGCGGGGTGGTCAAATTGCGATTAATTTTGTAATCATTCCGTTGTGTGTTAAATGTAATTTTTTCAAATTGTTCATTGATTTTTGAGTGTGCAAATAACGTATTTTTTTTTGAAAATTTAAATTTACGGCTGCTATTTTCAAACAAAAGATAAATTATACCAAAAAAAAAGTACCACTCCGCATGAGAGTGGCACTTTCCTAATCTATTACCTTTATTTTATTAACCTAAATTTGAAAATAATGACATTCTACTTTCAAACTCGTATAATTTAATCCAAACACCGTGCCATTCTTTATAAAGTGTTTTAAATCAGTAATTTATATTGTGTTTGTATTTTTTTTATTAGCTAAAAATGTACGATAGCGGACACTTGCTGTACGATAACGAACCCTTGCATATTTATCGGCGTCTATTCATCTGCATATTATTCATTATTCGCGATAAATTTTTACCACCCGACATCATTTTCATCATTTTACGAGTTTCGTCAAACTGTTTAATTAGTTTATTTACGTCTTGAATGTTTCGTCCGCAACCAAGCGCAATTCTTTTTCGGCGGCTACCGTTTATTATGTGAGGTTTTTCGCGCTCTAATGGTGTCATCGATTGTATTATGGCTTCTATTTCAGAAAATGCGTTTTCATCTACATCAAGATTTTTCATAGCTTTTCCTACTCCGGGTATCATGCTTGCCAAGTCTTTTATATTACCCATTTTCTTAATTTGTTGAATTTGGGTCATAAAATCATTAAAATTAAACTGATTTTTGGCTATTTTTCGTTGTAATTTTTTTGCTTGCTCTTCGTCAAATTGTTCTTGGGCTTTTTCCACCAAACTAACAATGTCGCCCATTCCCAAAATTCTATCAGCCATTCTATCAGGATAGAAAATGTCGATGGCGTCCATTTTTTCGCCCGTTCCCACAAATTTGATAGGCTTGTTTACCACCGAACGAATTGAGAGGGCTGCTCCACCCCGTGTATCTCCGTCTAATTTCGTCAGCACAACTCCGTCAAAATCTAAGCGGTCGTTAAATTCTTTGGCTGTATTTACGGCATCTTGACCGGTCATAGAATCAACAACGAAAAGCGTTTCGTGTGGCGTAATAGCCTTTTTAACGTTTTCTATTTCGTTCATCATCTGCTCGTCAATAGCCAAACGACCTGCCGTATCTACAATTACCACGTCGCGTCCTTTCAACTTTGCTTCTTTTATGGCTGCTTGTGCAATTTTTACCGGATTTTTATTTTCTTCTTCAAAATATACGGGCACATTGATTTGCTCTGCCAGCACTTTCAATTGCTCAATGGCAGCAGGTCGGTACACGTCGCCGGCTACCAACAAAGGTCGTTTACCCTTCTTAGTTTTCAGCATATTTGCCAATTTACCCGAAAAAGTGGTTTTACCCGAACCTTGCAAACCGGAAATTAATATAACCGTAGGATTTCCCTTGGTATAAATGTCCACTTTTTCGCCACCCATCAACAGCGCCAACTCATCGTGAACAATTTTTACCATCAATTCATTGGGTTTAATTGCCGTTAAAACATTGGCACCCATTGCCTTTTCTTTTACATGGTTTGTAAAATCTTTGGCTATTTTAAAATTGACATCGGCATCTAAAAGCGCCCTGCGCACATCTTTTAATGTTTCAGCTACATTTATTTCCGTAATTTTTCCTTGTCCTTTCAATAATTTAAAGGAGCGTTCAAGTCGTTCTTGTAAATTGTCAAACATGTTTTTTCAATTAATTATTTTTTAGATTTCAACATAGCCTTGCTCCGAGCAACAGTCATTTTGGCTATACAAACTCGCCGCAAAGTAAGATAAAATTAGGAAATAATACAAGATTTTTTGTAAGAGCATCTTTTTTGAAACAAAGTGATTTAATTTTTTTTCACTTTTTTTGTAGAGGTGTTAGTTGCTGGTTATTAGGTACTTAATTCTTTATCTCTAATACAACAGGATTATATTCATTATTATTATCTAAATTTAAGTTTTCAATCTCATCATCCTTTATTATTGCGTACATCTTGTTGTTTTTAACATAATCTATCCAATAATAAACTTTGGTATTTCCGACTAAAATTGGTACACCTTGCCTTTCTTCAGGAGTTGAAATCTTATTTCGATACAACAATTTTGTGTTATTTATATTCCAAATATCGAAATACTTATGGTTTCTGTATATAAAAGTTAAAAACATATAGTTTTTGTAAATTCTAATCCAATCTCCCCAAATATATTTATATCTTTGCCCTTTTTTCGAAAGATTGTACATAACTTCATCGGGAATAGATAAACTTCCTTTGGAAATATATAAATAGGGTTCTAATTGTTGGTTATCAAATCTAAAAACCGTGTCTTTTAGCTTTGTGTAAACTAATTCGTCGGCTTTCTCAAAACTATTTATTACTCGAAATGCGTCGAATTTTTTCGCTTTTCTGCGCAGAAAAGAATCTTTTATATTCCAATTTTTATCAAATAATGAAATTCTATAATTCGAGTCTTCATTATAGCCGATACTGCAATCATCATCTATCTTTAATAAAGACTGTAGGTTTATGTTTTTAATTTCATTTTTAAATTCTGCATCAAAACCGTATGTTATAATTTTATTTCTATGAATATCTAATACCTTAACTTCTTTTTCTTTGCTATAAACCAACACATCACCCAAATTGGCATATTCATGAGGTCCCTGCCCCCTTTTGTAGATTGAAAACTTATATTCTCCCGAAGGATAGCTAAAAAAATAAATTCTGCTTTTACTTCTGATTACTATATATTCCGAATTTACATCAACGATGTAGATATTGGACGATAAAATAGATTTATCCGTTATTTGCAAGGGTATTATTTTTTCTACTTTTAGACTGTCTTTCAACTCATTAGGTGCATTATTTAAGCTGTTTTTTAAATCAATAGTAGTTATAGAGGTGTTACTTGAGCTATCATTGCAAGACAACATACTCACCACCAAAAACAAACCCACAAAATAAATAGTTAATCTTCTAAATGTCTTCATAACTAAACTTATCGGGTAATTGAAAACTTATATCGGAAATTTCACCGGCTTTAACAGACAGAATTAACGGATATATGCGTTTATTGTTCGGAAATACTTTGATAAAGTCATTGTCAAAATCAACATAAGTAGTTTTTTTGTTGATATTCAATTTTATGTTCAGTGTCTTAACTGACACAACACTCGTAAATATAAAAAATAAGTCGTCCCGGTTCTTATTATTTTTATAAAATTCTTCGGCACTGCTTATGCAGCCATCGCAGCCTTGGTTAGGTATAATTATAATATATTCAATGTTTTCTAAATTGATATTATCTATCTTATTTTTTATTAGTTTATTGAGTTTATCTTTAAATTCTGTATTTCCACAAGCCGACAATAGCAACAAAACCATTAAAAACACTACCTTCTTAACTTGCATAACTTATATGTTTTGTATTTTATATAATCTTCTGATTTAGAAGCAACAGGGACGTTAAGCCCGTTCCTACCGA
>PDWI01003798.1_pt1 | contig 21356 bp, 16 predicted proteins | sample 1430891 | NCBI WGS metagenome assembly PDWI01 (sample SAMN01162508, study PRJNA174530) | Oral metagenome, whole genome shotgun sequencing project. | biome: Marine environment; feature: Marine mammal; material: Swab sample of the gingival sulcus; isolation source: swab sample of gingival sulcus... | reverse complement strand
CCCTGCACGCATCATATTGAATGACACGGTAGATATTGATCCGCACCTTTTGGGAGGAGATGAATATTGTCAAGGACAATCGGCAAATCCCTTATCCGTTGTTGCCAAGGGAGACGGCTTGCAATACCAATGGTATGTATGGCCTGTGATGGCAGCAAGCGGAAGCCCTATAACGGGAGCGAACTCAAGCAGCTATACCCCGGATACGAGTACACCCGGAGAATATAATTATTATGTAGAAGTATCAGGTATTTGTAGCGCAGCTCAAATTTCGGAAAAAGTAAAAATTACGGTAAGAGACAGTGTCAAGCTTACAGCAAGTAATATGTCAGATGATGCTTATTGTAAAGATTTTCCCGGACCTTTGACTGCTTTATCTGTAACCGGCACGTATATGATGGGAGCAATCCAATATCAGTGGTACAGCAATACGGAAAATTCTACATGAACCTCCGATGCCTGCCGCCCATGATACGACTTACTATTATGTAGTTGCAGAGGGAGCTTGCGGGAAAGATACCTTGGGCCCTGCACGCATCATATTAAATGACACGGTAGAAATAGAGCCGCATCTATCAGGAGAAAATTCTTATTGTCAAGGACAATCGGCAGATGCCTTATCTGTTGTTGCCAAGGGAGACGGCTTGCAATATCAATGGTATGTATGGCCTGCGGGAGCAGCGACCGGTAATCCCATAGCGGGAGCGACTTCAAGCAGCTATACCCCGGACACGAGTACACCCGGAGAATATGATTATTATGTAGAGGTATCAGGTATTTGTGGTGCAGCTCAAATTTCGGATAAGGTGAAAATTACGGTAAAAGAGATTCCTGACAAACCGGTATTGGATATAGAGCATGCAATATCTTGTCATCCGGACAGTACGAATGGTTTTGTGAGATTCCTAAATTATTCGTCAACAGGAACTTATACGTTTGATCCGGATCCCGGTTTGCAAGCTTCGGCAGATGGAATTACAGGCTATTCAATAGACCCGACCACGCATATATATTCAGGATCTGTCAGGCTTATATTGGATGGATGTCCCTCGGATACAGCTATGTTTACAGTCAATGAGTACGGAAAAGACTGTGACGGAGACGGTGTAATCATAGGAGGAGGACCTCCGGAAGATCCGGATGACAATGATCCTTGTAATCCGATTCAAACAGCGGCACCCGTTATTGATACTCCTATTGCGGGAGACAATATGATCAATAATGATGAATATGAAAACGGAATAACTGTAACAGGTACCGCAGATGTAGGAGCTAAAATAACCATCAAATGGAATAGTAAGCCCGGTTCTGAAAAAACAACAACTGCTGACGCTTCCGGAAATTGGTCAATTACTTTTACAAAAACGGATATGCCCGAAGACGGAAACGATACCCTTATTGCACAGGCCGAGCATCACAATTGCGAAGCAGAAGCAAAATATCCTCTCGTTATTGGATCAAAATTACCCGATATTGAAAATGATAAAGTAACTGATGATAATATTGTGAATAAGGAAGAGATCGACAAGGTCGTTCTTAACGGAACAACTTCAGGAGTAGAAGAAGGTCAAACTGTAACGATAAAACTTACCGATGTCAATGGAAATGAAATTACACTGACAACAACGGTAACAGATGTAGATGCCGGCGGTAACGGCAAATGGGCAACAGATCCGGAAGATCTCTCGGGATTGGCTGACGGAGATGTAACATTTAAAAGTTATGTAACAGACAAAGTTGGAAATCCGGCTGCCGATACAACAACCTTCTTGATCGATACAAGTATAGAACCTCCGATTATTAAAACTCCTTCTAATGGAACGGCAATTATCAGCCCGCCGCCCGGAGAAGAAGACGTAAATAAAGTAACCATAGATTATGTGGATGAAGACGGAAATGACAAGAAAATCATTGTTTCCAAAGGTGATGACGGTACTTGGACCATTGACAATCCGGAGGATAATCCCGGAGTAACCATAGATCCTACAACCGGAGTCGTTACAATTCCTGCCGATCAGGTTGAAGACGGAAGTAAAGTTACTGCAATCGCTACGGACGGAGGTCGCAATACCAGTGATGAAGCCATAGGCATTGTTGCACTGCCGGAAGCACCCCAAGTAGTCATTATTGACGATTCTGATGATGACGGTTATTTGAAGAAAGATGAAGTGGAAGGTAAAACCGAAATTTCAGTAACAATCTTTGCTCCGGAAACCGCACAAGTCGGAGACACGCTGAGGATAACAAATCCTGACGGATCTAAGCTTGAAGTGCAGCTTACGAATGAAATCCTGGCAGACGGGGTGACAATGACCTATCCCAAACCGCTTGAAGACGGCGATGAAATAGAAGTATTTGCAACTCTTCAATACGCCGGAGGTTTTGAATCCGGACCTGCCAATGATCTCGCAGTATTGAACACGATACCCGGAGTTGAAATTCCTGAAATCTTTACTCCGGACGGAAACGGACTCAATGATAAGTTCAAAATTAAAGGTTTGCGAAAATATCCGAATAACTCTATTATTATTATGAATCGTTGGGGCAATAAAGTCTTTGAGGCAGCTCCTTACAATAATGATTGGAGTGGAGAAAGTCAATTTGGAATATCCGTGGGAAGCAACCAACTCCCCGAAGGAACATACTTTTATATTTTGAAACTTAAGAAAAATGAGGTAAAAAAAGGATATATCTATCTCAAAAGATAGCTGAGAGACAAAGAGTTCTCGGAAATAATTCTCGAGAACTCTTCTCCTTTCTTTTACAGTTAAAAGAATTAAAAATACAGAAAGATGAAAAAATTACTAATCATACTAGCCTTTGCCTGTTCCGTACAATACGTTTCTGCGCAACAAGATGCAATGTTTACGCACTATATGTTTAATACACAGGCCGTAAACCCCGCGTATGTGGGCAGCAGGCAAGCGCTTACCATTACCGGTTTGCATCGTTCGCAGTGGGTCGGATTTCCCGGTGCACCGCTCACGCAAACCCTTACCATGCACACTCCTATTGTTTCGCAGGATATTGGTTTGGGACTTTCCTTTATCAATGATAAAATCGGTCCCATCAATAAAACCTCTTTCTATGCCGATTTTTCCTATCGTATTCGAGTCGGGAAAAACGGAGGACATTTGGCTTTCGGATTGAAAGGTGGAATGAGTCTCAGAAGTGCAAAATTTGGCGAATTGAAAGCCACCGATCTCGGAGATGAAGCAATTTTGAAAAATCAATCTTCTAAACTGTTGCCAAACTTTGGTTTTGGAATGTACTACTATACAGAGCGATTCTATGCTGGAATTTCCGCTCCGCGTTTGTTGGAAAATGATTTGAATACCGATGCCGCCAAAGGTTTGGAGGAAAGACATTATTACTTAATACTCGGAGGAATCTTTAATTTAGGAGAGGCAATAAAATTAAAACCTACCGGATTTCTTAAGGTCGCAGAAAATGCTCCTTTGGAAGGCGATATTACCGCTACTTTTTTGTTCAGAGATCGCTTTTGGCTCGGTGGCATGTATCGCACGGGTGATGCCGTGGGAATCTTGGCGGGAGTTTATATAACTCCCCAGCTTTCGGCAGGATATGCCTTTGATTGGTCATTTACCAATTCTACGTTCAAGTATAACTTCGGAACTCATGAAGTAATGTTGCGTTACGACTTTATATTCAAAGATAAATTCAAAATTAAATCCCCAAGGTATTTCTAAGAGTACACTCAAAAAGCTCTGTTCGTTGATGAACGATATTTTAACCGGGTTGCTGTTTGGCAATTTTGAACTACAAATTGTTCTATAGCCTCTGTTGAAGTGTAATCCTGATAATCAAAAAAACTTTTTTAAAAAAGTATAATAATTATACTTCTAAGGTTTAGAAAAACGTTCTATGCGGAGGATTTAGCCACTCGGATATTTTCAAACTTTAAAATACCCTATTAGATTATGTTGAGAAAGACGATCTTACTATTTTTCTTATTGTTTTCATCATTTGCGGTTATGACCGCTCAGGAAGGAGATGAACCGGAACGTAAAGTAAAGGCAGACAAACTTTACGATATATATTCTTTTGAAGCAAGCCTCAAGAAATATGAAAGTCTGAAAAATAAAACACCTGATATATTAAGAAAACTTGCTGAAGGATACTTAAAAATTCGAGATTTCAAGAAGTCCGAGAAATATTACGAAGAGCTGGTTAAATCCCCCAATAAACAAGCGTTGGATGTGTATAACTATGCGTATGTATTGGCAATGAATGAGAAATATACTCAATATGCCGATCAAATGAATATTTACTACACGATGAAAAAAGACGATAAGAGGGCGGTGTTATTTAAAGAAGACTATGCTTTTTATGAAGACTTATTGATCGATAAAAAGGTATTTGAAGTCAAAGAACTTGATTTTAACTCATCCAAGCAAGATTTTGGAACCTCTTATTTTAAAGACAAAATCGTCTTTGCTTCTTCCGGGCGTGAGGTGCCTATGATAAAAAGGTTATGGACATGGAATCAAAAACCCTTTCTCGATATTTATGTCGCTGATATTGATTCCGGAGGACATCAGCTTTCCCATATAAAGAAATTTAGAGGAAAAAACTTTAACCAAAAATACCATGACGGACCGGCTTGTTTCAATAAGGAAGGCACTCTCATGGCATTTACGCGCAATAATTATGAAGTTGCAAAGAAAAATTCTCAAAGAATTGTAAAATTAGAAATATTTTTTTCCGAATGGAAAGATAATAAATGGAGTATTCCCACTCCTTTTTCTTTCAATGATCCGACTTATTCCGTAGGACATCCTTCGCTTTCTGCCGATGGGCGCACGATGTATTTCGCTTCCGATATGCCCGGCGGATACGGGGGAGTTGATTTATACGTTACCCACAAAAGTGACTCCGGAGGTTGGTCTCGACCGAAAAACTTAGGAAAGCAAATCAATACCGAAGGCAATGAAATGTTCCCGTTTATCAGTGAGAACGGAGTTTTATTCTTTGCTTCCAACGGATTGCCCGGTTTGGGAGGTTTGGACATCTTTTTCACAAAAGAAACGATGAAAGGAGATTATCGAAAACCGAAAAATGCGGGAATCCCCGTAAATGGTTCTAAAGACGATTTCGCAATGATTATCTCCTTCAAGGACAAAACCGGATATTTTTCTTCCGGAAGAGAAAGCGGTAAAGGAAATGATGATATTTATGCCTTTAGACTTTTGAAAGATTTGGGAATCAATGCAAGACTCACAGGAAAAGTGGTGGATGATTCGGATAATCTCATTGCCGGAGCAACCGTACAACTTTTCGATGATGCAGGAAAACTCATTAGTGAAGTGATTACCGGAGAAGACGGAGCATTCTCTTTTGAAGTAGATCCTGAAATGTCCCTGAGACTGGACGGAAACAAAGAAAAGTATTTCGGAGACTCCAAAGATGTCGGAAAAGTTGAAGGCGAGAAAAACGTAACTTTGCTCTTGAGGCGTCAGCCTGATTATAAGTTGATTTGTAATGCCGTAGATGCCAAAACAGGAGAGGCAATATCTGAGGTTATCGTAGCAATTACAGACAACAAGAACAGTAACCAATCAGAACTTATCGGGGATGCTATGGGGGCTGTCGATTATGATTTGTCCGAATATAAATACAAAGACAGTATTGATTTTAGTTTTGTCCTGAACAAGAAAGGATATTTGACCGAAACCATGGCTTTTCAGAAAACATTGGACAATGACGGGGTACAAAGAGTTACTGTAAAAATGAACAAAATGGAAGTTGGGCTTGATCTGGGAAAAATGCTTAAACTCAAAGAAATATACTTTGACTTGGCAAAATGGAACATACGTCCCGATGCCGCTGTTGAATTGGACAAAATTGTGGCAATCATGAACGAATATCCAAATATGTATGTAAAACTTTCTTCGCATACGGACTGTCGCGGAAGCGCCCGCTTTAATATGCGATTATCCGACAAACGAGCCAAATCCTCTGCCGACTACATCAATAAAAGAATCTCCGGACGTAGAAGAATCTTCGGGAAAGGATACGGAGAATCTCGCTTAGTGAACGATTGTGCCTGCGAAGGAAAACGAGGAAAGGGAAGAGGTTGTACCGAAGAACAACATCAAGAAAACAGGCGTACCGAATTTAAAATATTGAAGATGTAAGAACAACCTGCTAATTATTCTTAATAATGATTAAAGAACCCCGGTTTTACAAGTAAAATCGGGGCTCTTTTTTTCTAAATGTAACGAAAAGCAAAATTACCTTAAACTTTTTACAATGATTTGAGCTGTAGCTTCGGAAGCACCTCCGCCTCCCAGAACTTTTCGCATTTGTTCAAAATTGTCCGTCATCTCTGAGCGATATGTTTTGTTGTGCAATAAGTTGTCTAACTCTTTTTTTAGATTTTCTTCGCTCATTTCCTCCTGAATAAATTCTTTGATAATTTCTTTTCCCATGATTAAATTAACCAAAGAAATAAAAGGAATCTTGACGAGCAACTTGCCGATTTTGTAGGAAAAAGAATCAAGTTTGTAGCAAACCAGTTCGGGAATATTGAGGATCGCAGTCTCTAAGGTTGCTGTTCCGGAGGTAACCAAGGCTGCCTCCGAATTTTTAAGCAATCGGTAGGTGTCATCAAAAATTAGTTGAGTGTCATATTCGGCAATGTAAGGAGCAAATAAAGATTGATCCAAAGAAGGTGCAACGGCTATTATAAACTGATAGTCAGTAAAATGACGACTTGTTCTTAACATAAGAGGCAAGTTCCTTTTGACTTCTTTGATTCGGCTGCCGGGCAGTAAGGCGATAATTTTTTTGTCGGGCAAATGATATTTGACAAGAAACTCCGCGCGATTATCAGGCGAAAGATCAAGCGCGTCTAAAACGGGATTTCCCACATATTCGACCGGATAATTATGTGTATTGTAAAAATCTTTCTCAAAGGGAAAAATAACAAATAATTTGTCAATGTATCGTTTAATTTTTTTTACTCGAGATTGTTTCCAAGCCCATATTTTGGGCGAAATATAGTAATATACTTTGAGTCCTGCTTTGTGAGCAAATTCTGCAATACGCAAATTAAAGCCCGGATAGTCCACAAGGATAAGCACATCCGGTTTGTAAGCAAGCAGGTCTTTTTTTATGTAACGTATGTTTCGGAGAATTTGAGGTAAATGTCTAACAACATCACCGATGCCCATATAAGCGGTACTTTTGTAGTGTTTGGCAAGGATTGCCCCTTGCTGTTGCATTTTGTCGCCGCCCAAACAACGAAATGATGCTTCTGCATCCCATTTTTTTAAAGCTTTCATAAGATGAGAAGCGTGCATATCTCCCGAAGCTTCTCCGGCTACAAAGTAGTATTTCATTTATTTTTGATCAAAGAACAAAATATCCGAGCATGAAAAAAAGAGCCAAAAGTAATACTCCGGTCATCAACCCTTTTACGCTGCGGTACATTTTCCTGTTTAAAAACAAGAAAAATAAAGGCAAATCTGCCAATATTCCTCCTTTTAAAGAAACCAACAGACCCGTGCGAAGCACTTGCGCATTGACTCCTTTATCAAAGAAATGCGTAAAATAATCCCATACGGGAACTTTTTCGGAGTTTATGCTTATGATGATAACCGTAAACAAGATTGCCAGAATCAGCCCGGAGATTAATCCCAATAGAAATTTATCTTGTATTTTTTTCTTGAAAAAAAGCATCTGAAGTATTATTAAAAACTCCTTGCAGAGGCAAAAGTTTGTTGCGGATAAAGTATGCTGTGAAGGGTATAATCCAACTCGTCTAAAGAAAAAGGTTTGCGAATAACGGCTGCAAAACCTTCACGATCATAAGTCAGATCAAGGTTTTCTGCAAAATGTTCATCAGCCATTGCTACGACAGGCACAATATTTCGAGGATAATTTAAATTTCTTCGAATGTGTTCTATAACCTCAAAACCGTCAAAGCCTCTCAGGTTAAGGTCTAAAAGAACCAAGTCTGTCTCGCAGGTATTTAGGTGTAAAATCAATTCTTTAGCCCCGGATACAGTCTTGTGATTATAGCCGAAAATATTCAGAACTTCCGATAAAACCAGCCGCCCCGGTGAGAATCCGTCTGCGACCAGTATGTTTTTTTTTGTTAATTGGGCATTAAATTTGTCCATTATAATATCCTGTTTTTGTTCTTAAAAAGAGGTAGCAATTTTTATGCCGGATTTCCAGTTTTAACAACTTTTAAGAATAGCTAAATGAGATGCCGTTGCCCCAAAGCAAACGATATAATTTTTTACCATTCTTTCTATTAAAAAGGAATGTTTTTTGTACAGAATGAATTTTAGAGAAGCTTTTGTATAAAAATTTGTTGTTTAGAGAAAAATTTTTTACCTTTGTCTCTTTGAATACAGGAATATTTTTAAACAATATCAAAACAATTAAGTTTAAAAAATGAGAACAACAGCCATAAAGAAAAAAATAGTATTGATTTTGGGATTGCTTGGTTTTGGAAGTTTTTTGTATGCGCAAAATCCGGAGATGGTATTTGTAGAGGGAGGTTCATTTACAATGGGAACCAACACCGGAGACCCGGAGGAAGGTCCTGCCCATCAAGTAACAGTCAGTTCTTTTTATATCTGCAAACACGAAGTAACCGTAGCGGAGTATAAAAAATTCCTTGCCGCTACAGGAAAAAAAATGCCAAAATCTCCCGACAAGGAGTGGATGAGTACGCATACTCATACCCAAATGTTTTATGTCTCTTCCGGGAAAAATTGGTGGGGATGGCAAGCCTCATTTCCGATTCATAATGTAACCTGGAACGATGCCGTGGAATACTGCAATTGGCTCAGTTCAAAAAGCGGACTGCAAAAATGTTATGTGCGAAAGGGCAACTCTTGGGGATTGGACAGAAGTAAAAACGGCTATCGTTTGCCAACCGAAGCAGAGTGGGAATTTGCGGCAGCAGGAGGCACCAAAGGCAGCGGAACAAAATACAGCGGCTCAAACACACCTGCTGAAGTTGCTTGGTATGACGATACCTCAAAACTTACAGGACCTCGAAAAGTAAAATCGAAAAAACCCAATGCTTTGGGATTATACGATATGAGCGGTAATGTTTGGGAGTGGTGCAGTGACTATTTCCATAAAAGTTATTATGCAAAATCTCCTGCCAAAGACCCCTATTGCGAACAGGACTCTCCTTATCGCGCCTTGAGAGGCGGAGGTTGGCATTACAGTGCCGATTTGTCGCAAGTCATCAGCAGAGACGGTCCTAAACCCGATGTAACCAACTATAACTATGGTTTTAGAATTGCTAAAAATAAATAATAATTAAAGTTGAAACTCACTTTTTATTGTCCTTTGCGATTTAGGCATCTTTCTTTTTTGACCCTGTTGTTTTTTTTGCTGTTCTCTTCTTATTCCTGTGATAAAACCCGGAAAGATGCAGAAAAATCTTTCCTGAGCGCTTATGTCGAAAACTTGAATCCGATTTACGGCAAACGTGTTGAGCAACTTGAAGATGGTTTATACCTCGTGAAAAGAGGATTTTCATCCCCAAAAATACTAAAGACCCGAGAAATATCCAAGGGCGATGTTATCGAAATTGCCTACAAAGGATATTTGCTGAAAGATACTTCGGTGGTTTTTCGTAATAAAACAATTGAATCTCCCGAGCAATATACCTATAAAGAAGACAAGGTAATAGAAGCCTGGGAACGTTGTATTCCTCGTCTTGGAATTGACGAGCCGGCAGTCATTATAACAAGTTCCGATTATGCTTACGGGAAAGAGTATATGGGTTCCATTCCCCCGTATTCCTCTCTGATTTTTGAGGTGCGTATCTTGAATGTAAAAAGGAAATGAAGAAATCGCATTTAAAACCCGTATTTTTTGCTTTCGAATTTGAAAATATCACAAGAAGATAAATGGTGCACGAAAAAACAGATTTGATTCTATCGATAGATGCAGGAACCCAGTCATTCAAAGCATGTTTAGTTGATTTACACGGGAAAATAGTAGCGATAGAAAAGAATGAAATAGAAGCTTATTTTTCAAAGAAACCCAATTATGCGGAACAATCACCGCTTTATTTCAAAGAAAAACTTTTTGAAACAACTCGAAGACTTTTACATAAGCACAAAGATTTATTACCTCGAATAAAGAGCGTGGCTCTTACCACCCAACGATGTACCGTTATTAACTTGGACAAGAACGGTAATCCGCTTAGAGATGCGATTGTTTGGCCGGATCAAAGGCAAGTGAAACTGAGCGGGAAATACCCCAAGATGAAAGATAGGTTGTTGTTGCGTATGGTAAACATGTATGAGGCCGGGACTTATGCCATGAAGAATTCCGAATGTCATTGGATTATGCAAAATGAACCGGAAATTTGGGAAAAAACAGATAAATTTCTCTACCTTTCCGGATATTTTTCTTGGTTGCTGACGGGCGAATTTGTTGATTCCTCAGGAAATATAGTCGGCTACATGCCCTTTGATTATAAAAAACAACAATGGGCTTCTAAAAAACATTTCAACACAAAGATGTTTCCCATAGAGAAAGAAAAGTTGCCTCGTTTGTGTGCTTCTTCCGAAATATTGGGATATATCACAAAAGAAGCCTCCGGTCTTTCGGGCATCCCGGAGGGATTGCCTTTGATAGCGGGAGCTTCCGATAAAGCTTCGGAGGTGCTTGGTTCCGGAATTTTTGAACCGGGAACTGCCTGTCTCAGTTTTGGGACAACGGCTACTGTTCAAGTTACCATTGCTGAATACAAAGAAGCTATTCCTTTCTTTCCCCCTTATCCGAGTGTGATTCCTAATTTCTACAATCCGGAAATTGCAATATTTAGAGGTTTTTGGATGGTAAAATGGTTTGCTAAACACTTTGGCTCTAAAGAAGTTCAAAAAGCAGAAAAGGAAGGCTTACCCGCAGAAAAATTATTGGATGAACTGATAAACGAAGTTGAACCCGGTTCGATGGGCTTAATGTTGCAACCCTATTGGTCTCCGGGGATAAAGGTGCCGGGCATCGAAGCCAAAGGTGCAATTATCGGTTTTGGCGATGTGCATACCAATGCGCATGTGTACAGGGCTATGATTGAGGGGTTGATTTATTCCTTGAAAGAAGGTATGTTGCGCATAGAAAAACGTACGAGGGCTAAAATCAATCAAGTGATGGTGGCGGGAGGCGGCTCGCAGAATGACAATATTGTGCAGATGACTTGCGATATATTCAACTTGCCTACGAGCAAACCGCATACATTTGAGGCTTCGGCTTTAGGGGCAGCAGTTAATGCTGCCAAAGGAATGGGGTATTTTTCTTCCTATAAAGATGCGGTTAAAAGCATGTGTCATTTGGAACAAACTTTTTTTCCGAATCCTAAAAACAGTTCAATATACAATGAATATTTTGAACGTGTGTACTTAAAAATGTACAGTCGGCTGCAAAAATTGTACGAGGAAATCAGAGATATTGCCGATTATCCGCGAAAAGGATAGAAAAATGTCCGGATTCTTTCTTTATTTCGTCTCTGTATTTTCTAATCTCTTTGCCTTGCGAACCATTTCAACGGCTAATGTGTACAAGAGTCCGATTGCTAAAAAGAGGAGAATGTAGTTTATACAAGTATCTGTTAAGGAGCGTTTTTTGATTTTTGTTTCATTTTGATATTCCACCACTTCCACTACTGACATGTGTTGTAATGCTTCTTCCTCGGTGAGTTTGCTGTTTCGCAAATTAATGATGTCTTTGTGATATAAATGTTCCGGTTTTCCGTTCAAAACAATATAGCGATTGCTTGCTTCTTTACTTCTTTTCTTTTGTGTCGCCAAAGCCATTTTTTGCATGCTGTCCACCTTCAGCAGTTCTTCTTCATAGCATTTGAGCATTGTAATACGAGATTGTTTTTCTATTTCTAACTCCTTTTTAATGAGAGGATTGGAGTCGATGTAGACAGGAATATTCTTTGAGAGATTTTGGATATTCAAAGAGTCTTTGTAAGAAATGGTTATTTGGATATATTTACTTGTATCCAGTGTATCTGCTTTAATGTTTTGGATATTTTGAGCTTCTTGTGCAGAAAGATTCAGTTTCTTTTGTAAAAGAGTTTTGTTAGAGATATTTAATTCATTCAGATTATCAATCATTTTAAGTAAAACTTTTGACGAAGGAAAATCTTTTTGTTTGAATGCAATAATTTGTGTTTGATAGAGATTTTTTTGAAACAAAAAGTAGATGGCTGTTCCGAATATGCCGCCCGTAATTCCTGCAATTAGTAAAGTTTTGTAATGCCTTGTTAGAAAACGATATGTTCCTGCCACCATTTGATTAAGGAGGAGAAATAAATCTATTTCTTGATTGTGTGCTTCGGGGTGAGATTTTTCCATGATGATTTATATAAAAAACCGAAAATTATTTAACGATAGTCATTTCTTTGATCAAGCGTTTTGAATTGGCAAATTTATCGATGATAAAAAGAGCATAACGAATGTCCAGGATGATATTTCTGCATTGTTCCGGATCGTACATAATGTCGCTCATTGTGCCTTCCCAGTTGCGGTCAAAGTTTACTCCGATCAGCTCGCCGTTACCATTTAGAACGGGACTCCCGGAATTACCTCCGGTCGTGTGATTGGAGGCTGTAAAACAAACATGCATTTTCCCGTTTTCCGCATAATTGCCATAATCCTTTTTTTTGTATAAATCTTTTAACTTTTGAGGTACTTTATAATCATAAATATTAGGATTGTCTTTTTCCATAATTCCCTCCAAAGTTGTAAAATAGTTGTAAGAAACGGCATCGCGTGGTTTGTAATCATCTACTTGCCCGTAGGCTACGCGAAGCGTGAAATTGGCGTCCGGGTAAAACGTTTTTTCTTTTTGATATTCCATCAATGCTTGCATGTAGAAACGATCCAGCTGGGCAATCGCTTCTGTATATTTTTTTGTACCGGGCACAATCTTCTCGTAATACATACTTGTAAAACTTGCAAAGAATTGATAAGCAGGAGTTTCTGCAATATTTTCCGAAGTCGTGGCATTGTATTTATAACTGTCAATAAAAGCATCAAATTTTTCTTTGTGCAAATAGAAACTGCCGGAAAAATATTTTTCGGCAAAAGAAGAGATTGCGGCTTTTTTGTCAGGAGCACTTTTTACAAAATCAAGGATGGACGGTTGGAAATCGCTCCCGGCATTTTGAGAGTAAAGATACAGAATGTCGGTAAATATTTTTTTGTCTGTATCAAGATTATAATCTTTGAAGAATTTCTTGGCATAAGTTTTTAGAGCTTGAATATCACTTTCTGTAACCTTTCTTTTTTTTGATAACAGACGTTGCACGCGAGAGCTGAATTTGACGCTTTCCATAGCCCAAATTGCTTCGTAAAAATACTCTCCAGCCAGATAATACGGTGCGTATGCTTGGTACAATTCTTTGTATTCCTTCAATAAATGACCATATTTTTTCTTTCGGTCGGATTTTTTGCGAACCCACTGACTAAGTTTCTTTTCCAGGTCTTGTTTTTTCTGAATGGCATCGATACGGCGCAAGCCTTTATTTTGTCCGATCCATTTTTTCCACGCATTGGAAACCCGAGCATATTTCGAGGCATATTTAATACGAATGGAGGGAGAGGAGGCCATATCGGCAGACATATTATCGATAATACTTTGTCGAATTTTAATGCGCTCCGGATTGATTGTATTTGTCAATAAATCAACGGCATAAGAAGTTTGATATTCATTTGTTCGTCCGGGATACCCGAAGACCATCGTAAAATCTCCTTTTTTTACGCCTTTCAGCGATATGGGAAAATGTTTGATCGGTTTGTAAGGGCGATTATCCTTACTGTATTCTGCCGGTTCGTTGTTTTTGTCTGCGTAGATGCGGAACAACGAAAAGTCGCCCGTATGTCGAGGCCACATCCAATTGTCGGTATCGCCGCCGAATTTTCCGATAGCCGAGGGAGGCGCACCTACCAATCGAATATCCTTGAAAACACGCTCCACGAACATAAAGTATTGATTGCCGGCAAAGAAGGGTTTGATTACTATTTTAAAATTGTTGTTTTTCCCGTTTTCTTCGCGCAACTTTTGAATATTTCCTTTGATTATTTTTTGTCGCTCGTCGGCACTCATTTTTTCGTCGGCACCTCTTAGGACTTGATCAGTAACTTCCTCCATGTGCACTAAAAAGCGTACGCTGAGTCCGGGATTCGGAAGCTCGTCTTTTTCGGTTTTTGCCCAAAAACCGTCCGTCAGGTAATCATGATCTAAGGAACTGTGGGACTGGATACTGCCGAACCCGCAATGGTGATTCGTGATGATCAGCCCTTTGTCTGAAATCAACTCTCCGGTACAGCCGCCCCCGAATATCATCACGGCATCTTTCATGCACGCTTTGTTGACGCTGTAAATATCCTCGGCGGTCAATTTGAAGCCTTTTTTTTGCATGTCGCGAATGTTGTATTTCTTTAAATACAGCGGAATCCACATGCCTTCATCGGCCTTCCCGACAAAGAAAGTGTGCAATAGAGCGATGAGTAAAATGCCGACTTTTGTTTTCATTGTATTTGGTTTTGTTTCAGGGTGATACTTTAAAGCCGCAAAGATAAAACTTATTTTGTTTTCGGGTGGATTATTTCCCCGGGATTTCACCCGAAATTTGTTGTCGTTGAAGGTCGGCGAGGACGCAGGCGGTCAGCGATTCGACAATGACGGGCATACGCAGGGCGATGCAGGAATCGTGCCGACCTCCTATGCGGAGTGTTTTTATCTTTTCTTCCTCTAAATGATAGGTCTCTTGGGGTTGCGGAATACTTGAAGCAGGTTTTACGGCTAAACGGAAATATACTTCATTCCCGTTACTTATTCCTCCGTTAATACCTCCGGAATGATTAGTCTTTGTCTTTCCTTCTTTATTTATAATTAAATCATTGTGAACACTTCCGAACATTCGAGCGGACTCAAAGCCGCTTCCAAATTCAATCCCTTTAATTCCGGGAATAGAAAAGAGAGCATGAGCAAGTAAAGATTCCATAGAATCAAAGAACGGTTCGCCAAATCCTACCGGTAGATTTTGTATGGAACAGCTTAGAACAGCTCCGATTGAATCTTTTTGAGCTATAGCTTGATGTACAGCTTCTTCAATATTCGGATTCCCGCCTGCTTCAATCAATCGGGATTCTATTTTTACGGAAGGAAGAAGTTTTTTGGCAATTACTCCGGCTGCAACAATACCTGCAGTAAGTCTTCCGGAGAAATGACCTCCTCCTCTAAAATCATTGAAGAAGTTATATTTATATCCGGAAGTAAAATCTGCATGACCGGGTCTCGGATGTTGATCAAAATTATAGTCGGACGGACGAATGTTTTGATTCCGAAAGAGAATTGTAATAGGACTTCCTGATGTTTTGTTCTTATATACTCCGGAAATAATTTCCGGTATATCATCTTCTTTGCGAGTTGTTGTTCCTTTGGCTCCGCTTTTTCGACGGAATAAATCTTGGATAAAATCATCCGGATGTATTGGTAATCCGGGAGGACAACCGTCTATAACGATTCCTACAAATTCTCCATGAGATTCGCCTAATATATGTATGCGGAATATACGTCCGAGAGTATTCATATTTTTTAGACTTCTGTTATATTTTAAAATACAAAGATAGTTTTTTATTTAAGAACTGATTCTCTTTTCCGGTATAAATATAATATATAAAAGAGACCGGATTCTATATATTATCAATCTTGTAGTCTGATTTATATCAAGAAAACTATTCAATAAAGAACAATTCTTCTATAATATAAAATAGATCCTTTGTAATATATAAAGCATTCAATAATAGAACTAATCAGATCTGTTATTAACTATATTTCTTCTGTTTTTTATAGAAATATTGAGGTATATAATAGAAATGATGGGGTTCGGAACCTCAACGGTGAGGTCTTGAACCCCATTTTTGACGTTCGGAACCCCAACGCTGAGGTTCGGAACCTCAAAAAAAGAAAGAAATAGTCTAAATTTGACGTATATAAGTCTAATGTTGAAGTTTTTTACCTCTCTGAATATATCCGGAACCCGGTTATTGAGCTTCTAAACCTATATATATAGATCCTATAAAGGAAAATATCTCTATTATATTTGATCGTTTATATCCGGAAGAGAAAAGAAGTTATATTTTTTTTAATCAATAATATATTAAACTCTATGTATTATAATATATATACAAACTCTTTATTTTCTTATATATATCGTAGTTTTTTTAATATATCCGGTATTAAGAAAAATAGAAATAATGAAAAAAAATAAAAAAAGTTTTGCTTGTTTAATAAAAGTGTTTATATTTGCAGCAGGAATTAGTTAATAAAAAATCAAAAGCTATGTCTTCATTTAAAAACCTGAATCATATTCATCTGACTCAAGAAGAAACAACAGAGATTCATGACTTAATTGCAGAACTCGAAGAGCGTTTAAGTGGAAAGTTGATTAATCTGAGTGCCGAAGAACGAAGAAAATATGGAAGTGTAAATGAACAAAATAAGTTATTTATTAATAAAGTATATGACTTCTATATTTCACAAAAGAAATTATGTAGTCCTGATGTCAATTGGGAAGAATTTGAAAGCGATTATCAAAGCAGAAAAAGACTTGAATCTATTATCAATCATTTAGAGACACTTGTTTTTGGTCTCAGTAATACAAAAATACTGCACGATCATGATAATTATCAAGCCTCTTTGGATGATTATGCTTATACGAACTATAAAATAGGTACTTCCTCTACCGGATTTGAGAACAAACATAATGAATTAAAGCAATTCTTTAATAGAACTAAAGATACGGAGAGAAAGAAAATAAATGAACCTGTTCGTAGAATTGATGTATATAATGAAACTGATGAATCATAAATTATAGCTTATCTATCTTCATATTTCATGACAAGACAGTGGGGTTGAAGACAGAATAAAGGTTTTCTGTCTTCCCGCTGTTTAAGCTAAAAAAAGAAGTTAAGATATATAATATAGTTCCGATTCTATCCGAAGAAGATCAGAAAGAATCTAAGAAAGGAATGATGGAATAAAATAGAGAATCGGAAGAGTAAAATAAGAAAAAGAAAGAGTAGGGAAGAGGAAGGGAGAAGTAAAATAGAGAAGAGAAGGAGTAAAAGAGTAAACTAAAGAAGTATAAAATAGAATAGCAGGGATATAAGTAAGAAGCAGATATAAATTATATAGAAACAGGAAACTGTAATAGAGAAGCAGAAAGAAAATTTATATAGGAAGAGTATTCCCGCAGACTTATGGAATAGATAAAAAAAAGACCGTATCGTTCAGATACGGAACAGTATATCGGTTATATATTCTGGTTTTAGTAAAATTTCCCAATAAAAACTACTATTAGAGTACTCATTTTTATGATAACCGATTTGTAACAAGGGGTTTTAGTACTGTATATGTACGAACCCCTTGTATTGTTTATGATCATCGGGACGGATGAGTAAATAATAGTACACACCGGAAGGTAAAGTATTCCCGTTCTTATCTGCACCTTTCCATTGGTTTTGATAATCCGTACTGTGGTATATTTCTTGTCCCCATCGGTTATAAATATATAAGTCCCAGACTTCTTTATCGATTCCTTTGATTACGAAACATTCATTGTAGGTGTCGCTATTGGGTGTGAGGATATTGGGAATGTAAATGTCCCCGCAATATTCGTAACGGATCTCTATTGTATCCCTCGAGAGTCCGCAAATATTGCTTGCTTGGATTGTATATACGCCTGCTTCATGTACGGGATAAGTGGCGGAGCTTGATCCATCCTGCCAGAGGAGTTCTGCGGGATTATAGACCTTTGGCGTAAGTATCCATTCTTCTCCTTCACACAATAATTGGTCTTCCGGAAGAGAAACGATGGGCGCGGACAGGGATTCTATGTGTATGGTATCAGAAGAAATACATCCGAGAGCAGTCGTGAGACGTAAAGAATATATCCCTTCGGTATCGGCAATGAAGTGGTCGTTGGTTGATCCGTCTTGCCAGAGATATTGATAGGAATCGTCCGGTACGGAAAGTCGCAGGGGAGTATGGCTGCAAATCAAGGTGTCATTGCCTAAGGAAAAAGGAACCGGTTGGGAAAATCGAATGTGTATGGTATCGGAATTTCGGCATCCGGTATAAGTATTGCGCACTGTGACAGAATATTGCCCGTCTTGAATTACAGACAGACTGTCTTCGGTGCTTGAGTCATTCCATAAAATATCCCAATGTAATCCTTTGGCATATAAGGTGTCTTGTTTTTGGAGGCAATGGACGGTATCTCTGCCCAAGTCAAGAGCCGGCGGTGGCAATATTTTTACTTTTTCTTTGAAGTTATAGGGAATCCCATTCTTCCAAGTGTGTAAATATACCGAATAGGTACCCGGCGAACTGTAACTGTGGAGCGGAGAGGCTTGGGTACTTGTATTTTGATCCCCCGAAAGGAGATCGCCGAATGTCCAACGGAGAGAATCAAACTCCAATTTGGGATCGGGAATGAAACGGGTGCTGTCTCCAAAACAAACGGGCTTTGCGAGAAAGTACGGTTTATGAAAAAAATATTGCGGGAAATCCGGTAGTCCCAAACGAGACTTTTTGCCTTCCAACCGGACGGCATCTACTTGGAAATCACAGGCAACTCCTGCGGAATCGGGGCTGTTGACGGCATACAGAGAGTGATAGCGATCAATCGCTATATATATTTTGCCGTTGTTGGCAAGTTGCATACCTCCGGGATGCCTTCCGAGAACAAAGGTGTGAATCAATTGTAAAGAGGCATTGATTGTGGCGGTGTCCGTATGGGTAACTTCAGCTTGCCAGATCTCATCTTGTTGGGTCGCTTGGTCTTTGTTGCTCATATAGAGCTTGGTTCCGTCCGGAGAGAAGCTGCAACTGTACGGATAGTAAGGAAAATCAAGCGCTCCGATGAATGAAACATTCCCCGATTGTTTATCAAAGTGAAAGAGTTCATAATTTTGTTCGGAAATGCTGGATACGACAAGTTTATCGCCTTGTGGCGAGGCTTTCATTTGTCCTATTGCGGCTAAAAATATGTGATCCAATCCCCGGTGAACGCTTCCGGCATGGCTTACGACAGGGGCAGAAAGTCCTGCCGGCGATAAAAGATAGGCATAGAAGGCGTCCGAACCCCATTGATGGGTTATGAACCATATGTCTCTTTGATTCTGATGCCTTACGGCTGTTAATCGCTCCGTAACGGAGTCCAATAAAGCGTGGTTTTTTATTGTTATTTCACCTCTTCCGTTGTCCAATTGTGAGTCTATGACGGAGTAGTTCAGTCCTTTGTGTCTGTGAAGGGTGTCCTTATCATCAAATAATACATCGACCGTAAACAGATAGTAGAGAGAGGATTTCTCGGGCTGAGCGACCGCCAAAGCGGATTGAGCGGAAGAGCCGTGACCAAAAAGCCCAGTTCCATTTTTCATGACGGAGTCTTTTCGGTTCCAAACGGTTTTCCCGTCTGTATAAAAGATGAGATTTCCGAGAGAGTCTGAGAAGGTGGTGCAGCCTTCGTAGGTGTTCATTTTGCCGTTGATCAAGGGTTCCGGTTCGCCGGAAGAAAAGTCCAAGCCGGCGTTTTCTCCAAAAAACCAATAGTCGGCTTCTCGCTGGGCAAGCGCATGCTGAGAGATGCCGAGAGAAATCAAAGCGATGCAAATGAAGGAATAGTATATTCTGTACATAGTGAATGTCAATGAAGTGAAAAAAGGATGAGAATGAACAAAAATAAAATATTTTTCTACAAAAATTGACCATATTTCTCTCTTTTGCAAAAAAAACGCCTTTTCTTATTTGTAATTTCTTTTTTATAAATGTTCTTGGGTTTATATATTTTATTATCTTTGTTCAAAAATAAAAGGAAATGTCAAAAAACATATTGCTCAGCTTTTTTCTTGTAAGTATCTCGTTTTTTTCTTTAGCGCAAGACAAACAGTTGCGAAAAATTAAGAAATATTTGGACGAGGGGAAATCGCAAAAAAGTATTGAGAAGGCAACCGAGTATATTCAGAAAAATCCGCGTAGCGGAGCCGCTCCGTATTTTTATCTTTTTTCCGGTTATTATAAACAATACGAAGAATATAAAGATTATACCTCTCTTAAATTGTCGGCACGTTACCTTTATAAAGGGATGAGAAAAAAAGATGCGGCAAGCTATCGTTCGGCATACAAAAAAGAAACCGATGAACTCCACGGACTTTTGAAACAATATGCATACAACTATTACGAAGCCGGTGATCCCAAAGCAAAACCTTTTTACGATTATTTGGCGAAAATATATAACGATACCTTGAAACAATACAGGGAAGTAATGTTTCCGATAACGGAACAAAAAGAAATCGGAGCCGATATTGTTGAACGTACTCGAGCCGGAGAAATCAATCAAATTGACTCCCGGGGACGTAAACAAGGAAAATGGACCAAAGTTTATCCCAACGGAGAGACTGCCTATGAAGCTTTTTTTAAAGATAATAAACCGGTCGGCGAACTTAAACGCTTCCATGAAAACGGAAAACTTGCAGCTCTCTTGATTTATCCGGAAACCGGCAATGCCGCACAAGCGAGTTTTTTCAACCAACAGGGCGAAAAAATATCCGAAGGAAAATATCAAGAAAAAAATAAGATCGGCTTATGGATCTACTATTCCGGCAAGAAAAAAATAAAGGAGGAAAGCTATAACGAGAAAGGCTTGTTACATGGCGAACAACTTACCTTTTACCCCAACGGAAAATTGTACGATAAAAAACACTTCGTAAACGGCAAAGAAGAAGGAAGTTGGGAAAAATTTTTTGACAATGGAAAGAAAATGTTGCAAACCGAATTCAAACAGGGTAAACTTGATGGAAAAATAACACGTTATCATAAAAACGGAACTCCGGAACTCATCGGGCAATACAAAAACGACAAAAAAGAAGGAACATGGATATTTTATGGTGAAGAAAAAGGTCAAAAGGAGACTGTACAATACAAAAACGGTAAGAATTTGACACATCCGGATCATTTAGAACAAGAAAATGAATCCTACAGAAAGCAACTCAAAAAAAGTCAAGAGACCCGCCGGCAAGACCCGACAGCCCATCCTCCAAGCCTTAATTCTCATAATTAACCTTTAATTAATAGCCGGGAGCGGAATTTTCTTCCTAAAAAAACAACCCATTTTTGATACATATAATATAAGGTGTAAAAAAGGTAATATTTCCATATTTTCAGTTTTTTCAAAAAAAAAACACAAGAAACATTTTGCGGGGATAAAAAAAGGTATTACTTTTGCATTCTCAATCAAGATAAGGAGGGGTTAAGATAAAGGAGTGAAGATT
>PDWI01003687.1_pt1 | contig 21356 bp, 20 predicted proteins | sample 1430891 | NCBI WGS metagenome assembly PDWI01 (sample SAMN01162508, study PRJNA174530) | Oral metagenome, whole genome shotgun sequencing project. | biome: Marine environment; feature: Marine mammal; material: Swab sample of the gingival sulcus; isolation source: swab sample of gingival sulcus... | reverse complement strand
ATCAGAGATCAACAGAAAATCTTCCTCTTCAGCAGGTTCTTCTTTCTCTTGCAACAAAACAGTCGGGCTATCCTCTTTTAGAGATTCGGATTCATCTTCCGCTTCAGCAATATCATCCTCACTTTTCTCCTCTTCAAGCTGCAGTGAAGCAAAAATATCTTCTTTCCCAAGATCCGCAACAGGCTGCTGGCTGAAGTCACTATCTTTCTGTTGTAACGACAATGCTGTAAAATTTTCGAGGCTTGTTTCTTTACTATCTGCAGTTTGGGAAGCGACAGGATCAGCTTTAATCTCACCCTTGTCAACAAAAGAATCAGTTTCAGCAGTCTCTTCCTCAGTGGTGACAGATTCAAAGTCAACAGCCTCTTCTGCAACAATTTTTTCTTTAACAACAACAGGATCGACATCGAAAGCCTCCTCCCCGGGAACAACGGGCTCAAGTTCAGCATCCTGCTTCCCGGCGACAGAACCAGCTTCACTCTCTGTGCCAGAAGTTTCTCTGGTATCACTGAAACTACTGCTGCCAACAACACCTTCCCGAATCTGCTCTTTAAGCAAAGCAAACCGATTCACATCATTTTTCAGCAACTCTTTTCTCTCTGCTTCGCCCAATGTTGACGATGTCACAAGTTTTTCCAGATTGTCATAGAGATGAGAGAGAAGTTGCAAGGCTCCCGGGTGAGCATCTCCTCGCTCCACATAGACATATCTCGCAAGCTTTTCCATCGCCTGGACATAAACAAGATCAATTTTTTTATCTGCCCAGACAGCTTTTAATCGTCTAAGTTCCCTGGTAAGTCCACCAAGAACATCATTGGATATTTCCCAATCAATGGAGAGGATAAGCCCTTTCAAATTGGCAAGAAGAGCCTTCCCTTCGACACTCTCTTGCATACCATCTTCAGGTTCCGTCTCTACACGCTCCTCCCTCTCTCTCTCTGCAACAAGATCATGATCCAGTGTCATATCATCTCCCTGTGAAAGTGCAGAGCTGGATGCGAGAAAACTTCCTGCAGCAACATCAGCTGCCAGCGTATCGGTGACACTGCCTTTCAGCTGATTCTGCTGTTCATCACCAGAAGAAAGGAGCTGGTCAGGAGTACTTTCAATTCGTTCATTCATACTCTCTTTCAGACTAACTTCTGTGGGAATCGCTGATTCATCATGCAACGAACGAAACGGTTCGCAATCGGATTCCTCAACACCGGAATCTGTATTCTCTTCCGGACCAGAATCTACATGCCTCTCCAAATCACCAGCCAAAGAGAGCGTCTGCGGATCAGGCTCACTTGCGTTATCGGGAGCCTGACTGTCCTCCAGGCTGCTCTCAGAGTTTCCCTCCACCAGACTATCATCGAAAGGAAGACGATAATCAGACTCATCCCACTTCGTTGTGCCGGCATCAATATCTTGTTGTAAACTACTTTTAAAATGATCCTCTATATCAATCTCACCACCATCTTCATCCTGCTCCTCATCAATGGCAAGAAGATCAAAAATATCTTCTGTATTGGAAAAATCGATATCATATTGGGCACGACTTCCCTTACTACTATCCAACACAAGATCTTCGTACTGTTTTTTTGGTGATTGGTCCACGAGATAACCTCTAAAATATTTTTTTCTGAATGGAGACGACACTTAAAGAAATAATCTTCTTCAACGTTGCAGCAACATTATAACCGGCAATGGCACTCGCTTCAAACCAGGGCGCCTGCAACTTGCTATTCAAATCCTGTTGCAGTGTTTCCGTTGATAACAGCGGAATACCCCGCTCTTTCAAATCAACTTTATTATACTGCAGTACCAACGGGATATCAAAAATACTCTCTTTATAGATCTGCAGGTTACTATGCAGCTGATTAAGTGAGCGTATATTTTTTTCCCGCTGCTTCTCCATGGCGTCAGCCACAAAGACAATGCCATCTACCCCACGTAGAACCAGCTTTCGGGTGGCATTATACTTAATCTGTCCCGGGACAGTATATAACTGAATCCTGATATCATAACCGTTGATTTTTCCCATATCAAAGGGAAGAAAATCAAAAAAAAGAGTCCGGTCACCATGGGTCTTCAGACTGACCATCTCAGAGAGTATCTGTTTTTTGTATGTTCGATTGATATATTCCAGATTGGTTGTCTTGCCACAACGTCCAGGGCCGTAATAGACAATCTTTACCTGAATAATCTTCTCTTTCAGATTGATAAAGCTCAACGTCTTCCTCGCGAAAAATTACTTTTTTCCCACTCCGTTGGTTGTCAACACTCTTCCCTGTCCCAGATATCCTTAATCTGTCTGATGGAATCTGCCACATTCAGGCGGAGAAAACCAAGAGAGAGGTCATGACCAAAAAGGCAGACAAGCAACAGTTCTTCATTTATCCGGCTGAAGTGAATACTGGAATCCTGTCCCTTATGAAACAGAAGGGAGAACTCTTCCTCACCAATCAGCTTTGCCATTGCATCTACAGAAGCAAAATTTCCGGCGGCAAGAGCAGCAAGAGAGGAGATATCATATTTCTGTGCGCCATCGCCTTTCGAGATAACCGTATTCCCTGCCATATCAACAACAATTACACAATCAACCCCAATGGAGAGCAGCCTCTGGGCAAGTACTGCTTCTATCCTCTGCAGCTGAGCACAACTCATAATTTTACATGCCTTCATATTTCAACCTTTAAAGAGAAAATTTCCAGGGGCTGATCAGCAAGGACAGCACACTTCTCCCAAAATACTTTATAAGAAGTTTTAAATCCAAGCTTTTTCTCTTTTTATAGAAAGAAAACTGCAATTTACAAAGTAATCCCTCTGCACAAAAGAGAGAAACAAACACACTTAACCAATCTTGCCAACTGAAAAACCGTGAATCACCGACATCATGAAAAAATTATTCGCTATTTTCATGTCAATCCTTGTAACAAAAGCCAAGATATGACACAATGGAAAAAAGATGGTATCCTGATAACAGTTTTTTATCCTGCAATACAATGTGGGTGCGCAGCCCGCTGCACCATATAAAAAAATATAAAGACGCAATGTCTTTTTCATTGCTTCTCCATACAGTTTACTTGTTTTACGCTCTTTGTGGAAGGTCGGGGATAATCCCCTGCCGGGCTGGGATTTCCGGCCTTATTTGTTGGTGAGTCGGAAAAGGTTTCTGCCTTTTTCGAAAATCTGAAAACGCTTACTTGAGAGGTGGAACATTGAAGAACAACACGGAAATGTATTGGACAGGTCTGTCTCCCGATGATGCAAGGAAAGCTCTTGTGAACAAGGATAAATCAATGCGGGACAAACGTATGACCTTAAAGGAGGCGGTAAATCAGTTTGTGAAAAATGGCGATAATATTGGTGTTGGCGGCTTTGTTAATATCCGCCAGCCGATAGCCATAACCCATGAGCTGGTGCGGCATGGCTTTACCGATCTCACCCTGTCATTTCAGTCTGCAGGGCTAGGGCCGGATTATCTGGCTGGAGCGATGATGGTGATGCCGGAACATCTCTCCATAAAACGGATAGAACTCGCCTATTGGGCCCACGAGTCTTTTGGTCTTTCACCGATGTTCCGTTATCTGGCAGAACGGGGCATGCTCGAAATTGAAGACTGGTCAAACGCCAATATGTCAGCCCGCTTTAAGGCCGGAGCAATGGGGCTGCCGTTTATTCCGGCACGTAGCCCGCTGGCGGGAGATATTCTCGCAAGTTGCCGGACCAAGACCATGGAGTGCCCTTTCACCGGCAGACAGGTGGCACTACTGCCTGCAAGTAACCCTGATGTTGCCATTATCCATGTGCAGGCGGCGGATAAATACGGCAACTGCATAATCCGCGGCTCCGAATGCACCTGCCCGGAAATCTCAATGGCCTCGGCCAGAACCATCATCACTTGTGAACAGCTGGTCTCCCACGAGCTGTTGACCAGCTATCCAAAAGATATCGCTATTCCTTTCCTCGGGGTTGATGCGGTAGTGGAAGTCCCCTATGGTGCCTATCCCGGTGCCTGCAGACGGCACTACTATTTCAACAAAGGTCATATCAGTGAGTTCCTCGCTGCGGCAAACGCCATGTGTAAAACAGAGTCTGCCGATGCGCTGAAAGCCTACTACGACAAGTACGTTTTCGGAGTAGAGGATTTCACCGGATTTCTGTCACTTTTTCCCTTGGCGGAGATTATGGCAGACAAGAAAATGGAAGCTGGCAACTGTGAACGGCTGGCCTGATTCAACCCTTGACAAGGAGATAGTTATGACTGCTTCAACCGATTACACTGCCCAGGAGATTATTGTTGTCGCCGGGGCAAAGGTTCTTGAAGATAAAAAGGTTGTTTTTGTTGGTACCGGGCTGCCAATGGTTGCCTCACTGCTGGCCAAACTGACCCATGCACCAAATCTGATCCCGGTATTTGAAGCCGGCGCTGTCGGTCCACCGCTCAATGTGGGGCTGCCCATCTCTGTGGGCGATTCCAAGACCTATACCGGAGCCTCATACGTCAAGGGACTGAACAGAGCCTTTGAGATGACCCAAAGGGGTTTTGCCGATGTGGGATTTATCGGTGGTGCCGAGATCGATATGTATGGCAACCTCAATTCAACAATGATTGGTGATTTTGCCAACAGCTATCAGAAACCGACAGTCCGCCTGCCCGGCTCCGGCGGCGCCAGTGATATGGCTGCGTCTTGTGAGCGCACAATCCTTATCATCCCCCACGATAAACGTAAATTCAGTGAAAAACTGCAGTATGTTACCAGCCCGGGCTATCTGGACGGCAGCAAGGATGCCCGCTGGAAGGCCGGTCTGCAGGGCGAAGGCCCCTACCGGGTTATTACCACCAAGGGAATCTTTGACTTTGAAAGTGAAAGCAAGCGGATGCGCCTGCTGCAGACCTTTCCGGGCGAGACCAAAGAATCTATTCAAAATGATACCGGCTTTGAACTGCTCTTTGCCGATAACGTTACCGAGTTCAGCGCCCCGACTGTTGAAGAGGTGCGCATGATTCGCGAGGATATTGACCCCGGTCAGGCATTTATTAAGCGGGCATAGTTTACCCTCAATTTCTCATCACCAATCGGGGTGAAAGAGCAAGCTCGTTGCGGTGATCAAGCCAGAGGAGAGCGCAGAGAAAACCTTTCCTGCCCTCTCCTCACCTTTTGTCAAGGCAGAGCGCCATGATATTATAGACCAGCTGGGCGGCAGTGAAAGACCAGGCATGCTGACCGGCAATGGGGGCAAATTCCACCACATCAAAACCGATACACCGCCGCTGCTGCAATATCGATTCAAGCAGCCACTGGGTCTGATACCAGCCAAGACCACCAGGAACCGGAGTGCCGGTAGCGGGCATAATAGAGACATCAAGCCCGTCAACATCAAAACTCAGATAGATATTTTCTGGAAAATCTCTGGGCAGAGTCACCCTGTTTATCCAGCCGCCAACCAGCTCCTCACTATCAAACCAGCAGATGCTCTCGCTATGCTGCTGGCGATACTCATCCTCTGCCACAGAGTAACTGCGGGTACCCAGCTGACAGAGCGAAATCCCCTGCTCATGAAAACGGCGCATCACCGCTGCATGGCTGAGGCGGCAACCGCCATATTCATCACGCAGATCAGCATGGGCATCAAACTGAATAACACCAAACTCGCCATAGGCACGTTGCAGCGGAGCAAGACTGCCCAGGCTGACGGTATGCTCACCACCAAGAATCACCGGCAGGGCATTGCAGGCGATGGCCCGCTCAACCTGCAGCTCAACGCGGTGCAGAATCTCTTCAACAGTGCCGCTGCACACCACCGGTTCTGCGGTATATATCCCCCTGTCGGCAGGCACCACTCCCAGGGTCAGCGTTTCCAGCTGGAGTGAGGCGTCAAGGATAGCCGCGGCGCCCTGTGCCGTACCGCCGCCATAGGAGACCGACTGCTCCAGCGGTACCGGAATCACATGAAAGAAGGCCTTCTCCGGCGGCGAAGGGGGGACATCATCACCATGAAAATATTTCATATCAGCAGCACACTGTTTTTCTATTTACGCCGAAATACGACGCAGATAATCGTCAAAACCAAATTTCCGCAGACAGCAGAGTTTCTCTTTTTGCAGCGAGAAAGAGTAGATTGCTGGCAACTCCACGCCGTTAAACGTGGTGTTTTTAACAAAAGAGTAGAGGGCCATATCACCAAAAACAAGACGATCACCGGCGGTAAGCGGCAGATCGAAAGAGTAATCGCCGATAATATCACCGGCAAGACAGGATATCCCCCCCAGCCGATAGCTATATGCCTTCTGCTGCGGCTTACCGGCGCCGGCTATCTCCGGGCGGTAGGGCATCGCCAATACATCCGGCAGATGAGTTTCGGCGGAACAGTCGAGAATGGCAAGACGCGGCACATCTTTACGCTCCGGCAAAATATCGAGCACCGTGGTAACAAAAACACCACCATTTAACACCACCGCCTCTCCCGGCTCCAGATAGAGCTGGAGCTGTGGATAACGCTTCTGCAAACCGTCAAGAGCAGCACATAAAAGATCAATATCATAGTCTGCTCTGGTAATATGGTGACCGCCGCCAAGGTTAAGCCAGCGCATCTGCGGCAGTAGCCAGCCAAAACGGCGTTCAAAACTTGCCAGCACCCGTACCAGCACATCCGCCCCCTGTTCACAGAGGGCATGGAAATGCAACCCGGAGATACCACTAAGATCAATCCCCTGCAGCTCTGCTTCCACCAGCCCGAAGCGGGAGCCGGGCAGACAGGGGTTATAGAGATCAACCGCAACCTCGGCATGGCCGGGGTTAAGCCGCAGTCCCACCTCAATTTTTTTGCCGGCAGCGGCAATAGCCGGCCGGTGTCGATGCCATTGGCCAATCGAGTTAAAAATAATATGATCAGAACAGGCGATCACCCGCGCCATCTGCTGATCAGTAAAGGCCGGAGCATAGGTATGTACCTCATGGCGGGCCATACTGACAAAATACTCCGCTCCCAGCTGCGCCTCAATCGGCCCGCTGGCACATACCCCGCTCAGATATCTGCCGATAAGCGGGAACAGAGCAGGCAGGGCAAAAGCTTTCAGCGCAAGCAGCACCCTGGCGCCGCTGCGCCGCTCCACCTGCTGCAAAATGCGGCAGTTGGCCGCAATACGATCCTCAGACAATAGATATGCCGGGCTCTCTACCTGCGCAGTGATTGCCGCCGGATAGTCGGCCAGCAAGTCGCTGTCTGCCATGCCTTGCCCAGACGCAGTATCCTTATTAGCACTCATACCGTTAATCAGGCAGGATGCCGGCAAAATCCTCCACCTGCCATGGCAATCCATTTACCATCAGCTGCTGCATAAAGGGATCGGGATCAAACTCTTCGACATTAAATACCCCTGCCCCATGCCAGACACCTTGCAGCATCAGCATGGCGCCAATCATCGCCGGTACTCCGGTGGTATAGGAGACCGCCTGTGCCTCAACCTCTTTATAGGCGGCAGCATGATCGCAGACATTATAGATATAGCGTCTTCTGGCAGCGCCATCCTTTTGGCCCTGACAGACACAGCCGATAACCGTCTTGCCGCTATAATTCTTCCCCAGAGTGCCGGGATCAGGCAGCAGCGCCTTTAAAAAACGGATGGGGACAATCTTGCGACCCTCATACTCCACCTCATCAATTCTGGTCATGCCGATATTTTCCAGTACCTTAAGATGGGTGATATAGGCATCGCCAAAGGTCATCCAGAAACGTATCTGTTGCAGCCCCCTGATATTTTCGACCAGACTCTCCATCTCTTCATGATAGAGCAGATAACTCTCCCGTTTGCCGGCCACCGGATAATCAAAGGTAAAATGAACACAGTCATCATCGAGAATCGCTGGCGTCTCAACCCACTCACCGCGTCGCCAGTGACGCGCTTTTTGAGTGACCTCGCGAATATTGATCTCCGGGTTAAAGTTGGTGGCAAAGGGATGACCATGCTCGCCGGCATTACAGTCGAGAATATCAATTTTTTCAATAGTATCGAAATCGTGCTTCTGCTCATAGGCACAGAAGATATTGGTAACACCCGGATCAAAACCGCAGCCAAGCAGCGCCATCAGCTTCTTTTGCTTAAACTTCTCGCGATATGCCCACTGCCAGTGATACTCAAATTTTGCGGTATCTTCCGGCTCATAGTTGGCGGTATCAAGGTAATGAACCCCGCAGGCAAGACAGGCATCCATAATGGTCAGATCCTGATAAGGCAGCGCGACATTGATCACCAGCTGCGGCCGGCAGCGCTGCAGCAGGGCAACAAGTTGATCAACACTGTCGGCGTCCACCTGCGCCGTGGTAATGGTAACGCCCAGCTGCTGCCGCACCTCATCAGCAGTCGCCTTGCATTTCTCCTCCGTACGGCTGGCAAGCCAGATCCCGGAAAAGATGTCGCTATGCATGGCGCACTTTTTTACCACCACATTGCCGACACCTCCTGCTCCAATAATAAGTACCCTGCTCATAATTCTCTCCAGCTGTTTTCCATACCCACTCATCGGTTGCAGCGAGCGGGTACTTTATATTTTCTATTACGCCTTTTCAAAATAGGTATAGCCGCGCAGCCCTTCCTCAAAGCGGCCGAGAATAGTTTTCCTCTGATCGGCGCGGATATATCCCCTGCCAATCGAATCTTCCGCCAGCGCCTTGAGACGGGCCCTGATCGCCCGCAGGTCATACTCCATATAGGAGAGTACGTCTTCAACGCTGTCGCCCTCTATCTCACCGCGAAATTGATAGCTGCCATCTTCATTGACCGCCACCGAGACCACATTACTGTCGCCGAAAAGATTATGCAGATCACCCAGCGTCTCCTGATAGGCGCCGACCAGAAACACCCCAAGATAATACTCCTCACCCGGCAGCAGGCTGTGCAGACGAATGGTTCGCTGCTCACAGTCACGACCGGGAAAGGTATCAAGCTTGCCATCGCAGTCACAGGTTATATCTGATATTATCGCCGGATTTTTTGGCTCTTCATTAAGGCGATGTACCGGCATTACCGGCATAATCTGATCAATCGCCCAGACATCCGGCAGCGATTGAAACAGACTGAAATTGCCATAATAGATATCGTAAATCAGCCCCTGCAGTGCCTTGACATCGCGTGGGATATGTTCCATCTCCCGTGCCGTTTCCGTTATCTTGAGCAATATATGCTGTACCAGGGTCTCGGCAGACGCCCGCTCGCGGATAGAGAGCTGACCATGTTTAAACAGCTGCCGTACCTGGCTCCGGTAATAGAGGGTATCATTACAGCACTCCTGCAGATCCTTTGGCGAAATCATATGGTAGGTCTCCATCAGATTTTCCAGCAGGTCATGGGCGGTGTCCGGCAGTTTCTGCGGCAGACCGACAGGGGCGAACGGACTGGAATCAAGAATATTAAACAGCAGAACAGAGGAATAGGCCACCACCGCCCTGCCTGATTCGGTAATAATCACCGGATGCGGGATATCGCTTTTATCAAGCACCGTCATGATACCTTCAACGATATCCCAGCAATACTCCTCAATGCTGTAGTTTCGACTGGAAGGAGTGTTGGAGTGGGAACCATCGTAATCCACCGCCAAACCACCGCCAAGATCAAGATAGCCCATCGGCGCGCCCTCCTTGACCAGCTCTTCATAATAGCGGCAGGCCTCCATCACCCCTGCCCGGATATCACTGATATTGGCAATCTGCGAGCCGATATGGTAGTGCAGCAGCTGCAGACAGTGCAGCATATCTTCATTTTTCAGCCGGTCAATCACCGTAACAAGATGGTTCATATTCAATCCGAATACACTACCCTCACCGCCCGATTCAGACCACTTCCCCTCTGCCTGGGTGGAGAGCTTTATCCGTACCCCCAGATTGGGCATCACCCCCAGTTGTTTTGCCCGCTCAAGGATAAGCTCAAGTTCACCCGGCACCTCTATCACAAAAAAAACCTGAAATCCCATCTGGATGGCGGAAAGCCCCAGATCGATAAACTCCTTATCCTTATAGCCATTACAGACAACGGGAGCATTACGGTTGTTCAGCATTGAGATGGCGGCGATAAGTTCCGGCTTACTACCCGCCTCCAAACCATGATTATACTGTCTGCCCACCTCGCAAACCACCTTTATAACCTGCTCCTGCTGATTTACCTTTACCGGGAAAACACCCCTGTATTCACCACGATACCTGTTTTCCCGAATAACCTTGCGGAAAGTCTGGTGAAGGTTGCTGATTCGCGAGCCAAGGATATTTTCAATACGCAACAGCACCGGCATATCATGGCCACGCATTTCGATCTCCTTTATCAGCTGCAAAATCGAAATATCCACCCTCTTCTCACCGTGGAAAAGGGAGACCACCACCTCACCGTTCTCATTAATCGAAAAACAGTCAGCACCCCATTTATGAATGCCGTAAAGTTCGGCAGATTTTTCAATTGACCAGCTCATAGGCCTATACCCTGTTATCATTTCGGAAAAACGACAGACAGCTTCAACTCAGCGAGTTTTACCAGAAAGAGATGGCAAGAAACAAGAAAATAGTGCAGGGAGGAGCCCTGAGACCGGATTGATCCCGGTTTCAGGGCTGTTTTATCCGAAACACAGTTCGAAGACAGATGCTAGTATCCTAAAGTTCCGTGTTTCATTTCTCGTTGTGGCTGGAGGCTATCTGGTCCAGCCATATTGATCAGATCTTGATAATACCGATTTTAGTGAGAAAAACAACCAGCATTGCGACCGGAGCGATATACCTGATCGTGAAGAACCAGATGGAGAAGATGGCAAGCGAAGTATGCCCTTCTTCGGTGATTTCCGCCTCTGCAATCTTTTTATCAAGTACATAGCCGACATAGATCGCAATAAGTAGTCCACCAATCGGCAGCATAAAGTTACTTGCAATATAATCAAGGGAATCAAGTACCTCCATTTTCGGCAGTAGTTTTATCTTACCCAGAATGGAATAGGAGAGAGCCGATGGAATCCCCGCCAGATAGACGGCAATGGTCATAAAGATGGTTGCCTTTTTACGATCAACCTTTTTCTCATCAATCATAAAGGCGGTCAGCACCTCAAGCAGCGAAATTGCCGATGACAGCGCCGCAAAAGCAAGCAGGATAAAAAAGATAACCGCCAAAACAGAACCAAAGGGAACGGTTGCAAACACCTGGGGCAGGGTCTTAAAAATCAACCCCGGTCCACCGCCCGGCTCAAGACCAACAGAGAAGACGATCGGGAAGATGGCAAGCCCGGCAACGATAGCGACCAGAGTATCAAGAAAAGCGATCCGAATCGCCATCGGGTAGATGGGTTCATTCTTGTCCATATAGCTGGCATAGGTAATCATCGCCCCCATGGCAAGACTCAAGGTAAAAAATGAGTGGCCAACAGCCTCCAGGAACCCGCTCAGAGACATCTTCGAGAAATCGGGATAGAGCATAAATTTGAACGCCTCTTGTGCCCCTGATGTGGTCAACGCATAGCCTGCCATAATAAAGAGAATGATAAAGAGGGTCGGCATCAACACCTTGTTCCAGCGCTCCAGGCCATCTTTTACCCCGCTGATAACAGACATCAGGCACAATCCCATAAAAAGGGAGAACCAGAGAAGCTGTTTGCCCGGATTGGTGACCAGCTCACCAAACATCCCTTCAATGGTTTTCGCATCATAGCCGGCAAACGCACCGGTGATCGATTTAAACAGATAGTCAAGAGTCCAGCCGGCAACAACACCGTAGTAAGACAGAATGATAAAGGCCGCCGACAGATTCAGCCAGCCAACCAGCCGCCAGAACTTACTTTTCGGGGTCAGGGTAGCAAAAGAACCAACAACATCACATTGCGAATGGCGACCAATAACAAACTCGGCCATCAGGATCGGCAGACCACAGAAGAGAATCGCCAGCAGATATATCAAAACAAAGGCGCCGCCACCGTTTTGTCCTGTAATAAAGGGAAATTTCCAGATATTCCCCAACCCGACAGCAGACCCTACCGCCGCCAGGATAAAGCCAAGCCGCCCACTCCAGTGATTACGCATCATTACCTCCAGTAAAAATAATTAACAAAAACCGTTTTTGTATGCCTGATACAAAAACAACATAACAATAACGAGTAATAACAAGGCAAACCACCCTGCACTGCTATTTGCACCACAATCTCGTGGCACCCGGAATCCTAAGACAATCTCAAAAGTAAAACCTATGGTCAACAGTATCCATCTCTACCGGTGGATAACAAAAATAAAAAAATACGCCGGAACAAAAAAGACAACTTTTCACCCCGTCACCTATCTGGTATTATACATGTAGGGGTATACACCAGCTGATAAGAGAAAAAGCATACTATTTTCAAAGGATTGTTTCGGTATTTTATCGAAAAGTATCTTCTTTTGAGAGATTCTCTTTAAATCAAACCCCGCAGTGTACTTGTATTTTTCATTTTTTTCAATATCTCCTGCTGACAAAAGGGAAGAAAATAATGAAAAAAGATAAATAAATCAACCTGGCAGACAGACCGTAGCAGTCGGGAGGATAAGGAATCTGAAAGACCAGCATGGTTTTCAGATTCTCTGTAATATAGCAACAGGTGGAGGAGTCTCTCCTTCCCCACATCAGCCCAGAGGCATTAACTTGCTACAAGGAGGTTATTATGGCAGAAGATATCAAAAAGCAGGAATCGCAGGACGGCTCACTCTCTGGTGAAAACCTTGATACCAGCAGCGTCCTTGAAGGAGCAGAGCCTTGGGACTCTGCGGAAACCCAGCTCGTTGTCGGCTCCTTTATTGCCGCCGGGATCGCGTTGATTATTGGCCTGATTCTGGTGCCAACCTCGGTTTTTCACTAACCAGCATGGCTGGATCAAATAGCTTGCCAGCCATAACAACAAATGAAACCGAAGTTTCACTTTAACATGGTATGAAAAAGAAAAAGACTCGCAGACAGATTGAAATGCAGCTGGGACATGACGGCAGTAACTGGATACTCTCGGGAGAGGGCATCCGCCTTACCGCCACCGAGTTGGACGAACTCGACAGAGAGCTGGAGACAGCTCTGCAACCACAATGGGAAAAAGAGGCGCTGGAGATATTCATTACCAGTAACAACGATATGATCCCAGAATGGATTCGCCCATATATGGACCACTATTTCAACCGTATTCTGGAGCTACCGCTTCGATACTGAACTACATGGCTGGATCAGGTAGCCTGCCAGCCATAACGAAAAACAAAATGTAGAACGCCTGCACACAACGTTCTGTCTTTGAGTCGATTTTCGGATAACAAGGAGATTTGCAATGGCAAAAACGCGAAAAGCCTGGTATTCAGGTATGGCTTCCACAGAGGACTGGTGGGCGGTATGGCTCGGACTCACCTTTTTCGGTCTTGGACTGCTCTCCATTTTCGGCATGGATCTGGTGGGCTGGATCTCATATCCCAAGATCTGGGCCTTCAACTTTCCGGAAGGCGCAACCACTAAAAAAATTCATGATATAGGCACCTCCTTTGTTGCTCTCGGCAAGGGCTATAAAGGGCTGGGAGTTATTGGCTCCATTATGGTCACCTATATCGTTTTCACTATCGCCACCACCATTGGCGCCTACTTTCAGAAATGGGATGTAAAGCGCTTTCTTGTCGGCTGGACATTTATCTTCTTCCTGACCTACCTGGTCTGGTTTATCGGTCACAATGTCTTTTTTGCCGCTTCTGCGGTAGATCTTGCCAAAAGCAAGTTCCCGGCAGATACCATGACGCTCTCTTTGGGCGGCGGCGCCTCCTTTATTCTGGCACTGATTGTTGGTCTTGTTATCGGTAATTTCTTCAAGCCGCTGGCAAGCTACTTAAGCGTTGCGGCAAAACCGGAATGGTATATCAAAACAGCGATCGTTTTCCTTGGGGTAAAAGTTGGCTATCTGCCGATCAAGGCAGTACTGACCGGTAATAAACTGGGTGCCAAGGGCGAGGCCATTGGCCAACAGATGGCCAACCTCACCCTTGAGCTCTTTATTGCCGGCGCAGCCGCCACCATCGTTGCCTATCTTATTTTCTGGCCGGGCGTCTATACCATGTCCCGGCTGCTGTTTAAACTGCCAAGAAGAACAGCGGCGGTGCTTGCTTCTGCCATCTCCATCTGCGGGGTTTCGGCAGCGGTTGCCACTGGTGGTGCGGTGCGGGCGAAACCGGTCGTCTCCATTATGGTTTCCGCACTCGTTGTGGTTTATGCGGTGATTGAGCTTGTTATCCTGCCCGGAGTATTCACCAATGTCTGGCCGGGACCGGCCGATCCCATCGTCGCCGGTTCGGCGATGGGTATGGCGGTAAAAACCGACGGTGCCGATGCAGCGGCAGGCGAGCTGCTTGATGAGTTTATGCGCGCCAAGGTCGAAAAGGAGAGCGACGGCAAGGTCGTATGGATGGAAGGCGTTATCACCACCTCTGCGGTTATGACCAAGATCTGGATCGATATGTTTATCGGACTCTGGGCCTTTATCCTTGCCCTTGTCTGGGTATACAAGATTGAAAAACATGAGGGCGACCGCGTACCGCTCTCAGAGGTATGGTTCCGTTTTCCCAAGTTTGTTATCGGTTATTTTATCGCCTGGTTTGTCTATCTCGGCATCTTTTTCGGGCCAGGACACGCCGGAGCGACAGCCGATGGCATGGCACTGCTCAAATCGGCAAAAGGTGGTGCTGTGGCGGTGGAAAAAGGGATGCGGAAACTCTTTTTTATGCTTACCTTTATCAGCCTTGGTATTATTACCGATTTCAAAAAGCTGGCTGAAGCGCAGTTTGGCAAGATGGTATGGGTCTATTTTGTCGCCCTTACCTTCTTTATTGTACCGGTGGCAATTATTGTTGCCTATCTCTTCCATCATGGTATGCAGATTCCGAATATGGCAGCGATTACCGGTGCGGCAATGCTGTAGTTGAGTTTTACACTCTTTATTTTACGGCTATTATACAAAATACCGGAGAACGAGCAGGGAACTGCTCGTTCTCCGGTATTGGCAAAAATTATAGCAGGGTTTTTTTATTGACGCTCCGGGTCTCTTTATGCCAACCACCAGTATTATCTATACCCTGACAGGGATGGCGATCATCTACCTTTTTCAGCAGCGGCGAAAACAGTTATCGACAATCTGCCAGGATGATTTTCCCGAGCTTGCCAGTGAAGATTACAGGCAGCTTATTCATCTGCTGAAAACGGCCTATGAACGTACCCTCTACTTGGGTGTGCTCTTTTTTCCTCTGGCATGGTCTGCCCGTCCCGGCGGAGAGAAGATTACCCAACTCTTTTTTTTCAGCTTGATTATCCTGCTCTTTCTGTCCAATATATTTCCCCGCAACGCTATTATGCGGCTGCTGGAGAGATACTCTCTTAACAGGGAATGTCTGAAAGAGCGGGGAGTTATCTTATAACAACCAACCACTTTTCTATTTTCCAAAAGGAGGAAAAATTATGCCTGAAATCAGAAAAATTCTTGCCTGTGTTGACCTCTCCCAGTTTTCCGGGGGGGTACTTGACTATGCGGCAGAAACCGCATGGCGGGAAGGGAGTGAGATCCTGGTGCTCAATATTATTAACCAACGGGATATCGACCATGTGGAGGATGTGCGTAACTACTACTTTCTCGGCTCCCGGGAAAAAAATATCTCAACCGTACAGTATATCGAAAAGGAGACGAAACGCCGTTCTGAAGAGCTGCAGCAGCTGGTAGAGAAACATCTGTCAGGCTGCAAGGCAAAGGTCACAACCCATGTTGATACCGGCTATCCGCATAAGTGTATTCTAAAAACGACTGAAGCAAAAGGCATTGACCTTATCATTATGGGCCATAAGGGGAGGGGTAACTTCACCGATACCTTTCTCGGCAGTATCGCCCTGCGGGTGCTGCGCAGATCCCCTGTGCCGGTACTGAATATCAGATAAGCCAGCATCGCTGGAGCTGCGACCTTCAGTCACGGTAAATAATGAAACCCGGTTCTGACAATATCGTCTGTCTCCGAACCGGGTTTCGAACAAAAAAGCAACCCCTGAAAGGCATCTGAAAAAAGAGATATTTCAGATGCCTTTCAATGAATCTTATAGTTTTTATAAAGAATATTCGCCATCGCGAAAGCCCATAAAGACCATGTTAACTGACTGATATCAATATAATAATAAAAAAACATTCTTCCCTGCTTGACTAACAGTATCAAGTTCCTATATTCTCCGTTGCAGTACCGATACTAACTTTCAGAACAAAAAGGAGAACGCTATGAAGAAATGGGAATGTCCCTGCGGCTATATCTATGATCCGGCTGTAGGTGACGAAGATAATGGTATCGCGCCGGGAACGGCTTTTGAAGATCTGCCGGATGACTGGGCCTGCCCTCTCTGTGGTGCAGAGAAAGACTCTTTCTGGGAAGTAGAAGACTGATTTCTCCAGGCTCTATCTCTATATCGATAGAGCCTCTTTTTTGCCTCTTTATATAGGCGTCAATAATTTTATTAAAGGTGACAAAACCATGAGTTTACTTGTAACAAACCCCGCTCCGGATTTTACCGCTACTGCTGTTATGCCTGATAACAGCTTCAAGGAAGACTTCACCCTTTCCGATTATAAAGGGAAGTATGTGGTGCTCTTTTTCTATCCCCTTGATTTCACTTTCGTCTGTCCTTCTGAAATTCTTGCCTTTAACAAGGCTCTTGACAAGTTCAAGGCGGCAAACTGTGAGCTGGTAGGCTGCTCAATTGATTCACACTTCTCTCATCTTGCCTGGAAAAATACACCAGTCAATGAGGGAGGGATCGGCAATATCCAATTCCCGCTGATTGCCGATCTGGACAAATCCATTTCTGAAAAATATGGCGTGCTGCTTGGTGCAGGGATCGCCCTGCGTGGACTTTTCTTAATTGATAAGGAAGGGGTGGTTCGCCACTCAACAATCAACGATCTGCCTCTGGGCAGAAACGTTGATGAAGCACTACGGGTTCTTGACGCCCTGCAATTCACCGAGGAACACGGTGAAGTCTGCCCGGCAAACTGGAACAAGGGTGACGATGCAATGAAACCCACTGCTGAAGGGGTTGCCAGCTATCTGGCAACACATATGGACTGATTTACTCTTTTTCATTTATTGCAAAAAAGCAGGGAGAACCATAATGGTTCTCCCTGCTTTTTTATTTCTGCAACACCTCTGATTTTATCCGAAACACGGTTTGAAGACAGACGTTAGCGTCCTGAAGTTCCCTGTTTCATACTTTGTTATGGCTGAAGGTTATCCGCAGATTACGCGGATAACCTTCAGCCATAACCCGGTTTACAGCCATACCGGTTGATTACAGATTCTGATATATCTCGGTATTAAAGCCGACAAAAAAAGTGGCGCCTACTTTCAGGGCCGGTGCCCGCAGATTCCCTGTTCTGCCGGTAATCTTCTTTAACAGCTCATCCTTATCTGCTGTTTTCGGATCAAACTCAAGAATTTTCTTGCCGCTGGCAACATAGATCCTTGTCGCAGAAGCAACTACCTGATAAGCATCTTCACCGTTATAGACCTGCTTTTTGGCATCAATCTCTTCTTTGATAACCGCTTTCTTCTCCTTAAAAACCGCACCGGCTTTTTTGCAGGATACTCAACCCTTACGCATATATGCCCAATCAATTTTCATTATTTCTCCTTTTTCACTTTCATCAACCAGCCAGTCAAAAACCGGCCAGGGGGCTATCTGCACTTGCCGTTTTTCCCACACGCCCGCATTGAACGAGCCATATCGAACAGGAGTTTGCTCAACCCTTTGGTTTTCGCATACAGTTTTTTTTCTTCAGCAGTTTTATCAGCAAAAACACCTGCCTTTTTAGTGGGAGCAGTACGCAACTCACCTATAAGCACATGGGTTTCTCTTTGATTACTGAACACTGATACATAACTGACTAGTCCCCAATTATTCTTTCCCATTTTCGAGCAGAAAACCTCAACATTAGTCTGATCCTGATAACTGCTTCCCCCTTTAAAACGGGTAATTTTGGCATCAGCACAACTCTTAATCGGAGCGATAATCTCCTGCAGCCTTGAGCCCGAGCTGATACCCGGAGATTTCTTTTGGTAAACAACCCGTAACGGACTGTTTTTTGTGGTATATCCCTTGGGCACCCACTCTGCTATACCGCCACCATCAGCGGCAGGCGTATTCCGGCTCTGCACCCAGTTGATGCCTTTGGGAAGATTAAAAGTTACATGAGAAAAAGCCGAGCCTGAACCCAGCAAACTTTTTCGCGGCGAGACGGCAGATGAAGACGCCGGCCCAGAGGAGCCGGCAACACCGGGCTCCTTCGCGCAGCCGGCAACAAGTAATACGACAAGTGTACAACCAGAGACAACCAGGTATGCAAAAGATTTCATAAGCAGTTCCTATCGTTAAAATTTATTATAAACCAGCATGGCTGGACCAGATAGCCTCCAGCCACAACAAAGGATAAAACACGAAACTTTGAGATGTTAACACCTATCCGAGAACCGTGTTTCGGATAAAGGTAGAACAGAATATAAGTCCAACCATCATTTCCAGAAGACACAAAAAAGTGCCGGAGCAAACCACCCCTCCGGCACTGTTATACCTCTTTTTTAATCAATCTTCCATTCTGGAATTAACCCATATCTATTTTTTTGCAGCTTTCTGGTCGTTATCCGGCTTTTTGGACTGAAAAAAATCCTTACCACACTCTTTGGGCAACCAGTAAAAAGACCGGGCAAGACGGTTATCATCAAACACAATCTTGTACTGGCACTGCTTTACAATCTGATGCTGATCGTCACGAAAGTTAAAGATATAGTCCCACTCGCGCGCGCCAAGCCTTTCGGAAAAATGAGGGGCGCCAATCAGCTGGTAGATAGCATGCTTCTCCATACCCGGGCCAATGCTTTGCAGATTGCTCACACCGGGAAAACTCCCCTTCTCATTCCATGCATCATCCTTGTCCGGAAAAACAACCTCTTCCGGCACTCCTTCATCGCTAATATTTCTGCTGACCGTTGAGGTACAGCCAGATAAAGCCAGCAGCAGGGCAGCCACCCCAACACCATATTGTATTGATTTCATTCCTATCCTCGCAATAGTCATTGTCTTTATCTCCTACCACTGATAACCCACACCGACAGAAAAACCGGCATCTTCCTGATTCGCACTGGCGCTTCCTTTAAAAATCCATTTACCATTGTCACTTATCGCTGAATAGCCAATGGCAACCGCACTTTTCCCTCTATAGGTACCGGCACCTGCAGTCATCAGATTCGTACCCGGTGTATACGCCTGCGGCAGCGACGCCGCGGCAAGAGCGGCAGCAATTCCCTGAGAACCCCTTTCATCAACCTCTTCAAGCTGCGAGAGATTGACTGCATCACCAGGCCTGGTACCACGGGCAACATTGGTTATCGGCTTATTGGCCGCATCTATACCTTTTGTTGTTACACTCGGCCCGCCTTGGACAAACAAACCTTCCCTAGTTAAACGCGGTCCGCCTTCAATGAACAGACCATCCTTGGTTAAGCTCAGCCCGTCTTTAATAAACAGACCATTAGTGTTGATCTGAGTATTACCGGTAGTAACACTGTGCAGATGCAGATCGGGATTGAGATCAAATGTCAACGAATTGCCATTATTCTGAATCAGGATATTACCATCACGGTTATTGAAGTCAACCGTATCCCCCGGCCCGGCATTACTCAGTTTTTTACCGTTGGCGGTAATATTAAATCCGGCATACGCTGCCTCATTAATACTGGCAAGTTGGTCTTCTGTAGCTGCCTGACCGGAAGTGTAGTTATTCGGATCAAAGGTTTTATTGGTCAAACCATTGATGGTACCGGTATTACCGCTTACCGTCACAGTATGATTGCCATTGGTTTTATAGGAAGGCGCGGTAACACCACTGGAGGTCATCACCGTATTACCGGTGGTCACCTTATCAAACTGAACTTCATCTTTGGTTGAGTAGGTGAATGTCTGTCCATTCTGTACCAGTTTTATATTCTTGCCGGCATCAAAAGTCACCTTCTCACCGGTTTTGACCAGTTGGTCTCCTGCGCCCATAACCATACCGCCATTGACACCTGCACCGGCCGTTCCGATCCAACCCGCGTTATTAACGGCTTCTACAACATCTCCGGCAGTCACCAGAGCACTCGGAACAGTCGCGGTGGCAACACCCGATTGATTACTGGTAATATCGCTGGTGACAGCTGTCAGTTTTTTTCCTTTTGACGGATCAGCAGGATCTGTATCTACAAACTGCATTGTATTTGCATCTACCTGTATCTGCAGATCATAGACATTAGCACCAGCCGCATTGGTAGTTGTTGTTACGGTTACCGATTTATCGCTGGATTTTACCTCTTCTTTTGAACCGGCAGCGACAGCAAATAGCTGACTACCGTTAACCGCATCCATTGAAGTTGCTGAAATGTCTCCAGCTGCAACATTGGTGATTTTTTTCTGCCCGGCATTGATGCCATTATCTTTTGTTATAGAAACAACATCATCTCCTGTTGCAGCCCCTAATACTATCGAGTCCAATCCGGTTAAATTTTCTGCAAGTTGAACTTTTAATTTACCATCAGCAGTGGCATTAACACCGATATTGTTATCGGTCAGTTTGGTTTTATCCGCACCACCAATAATTTCCAGTTTGCTGCCCAGTGGCTTATGGATGGTTGTTGTCGCGCTGTCATCGCCGGCGAAATCCAGTCCGGCCTGGGCCACTGCCTGCAGATCGCCCACCGTTGATGCCGTACTTAACCCATCTGTTTTGGTTAACAGATCTGCTGTTGCAGTTTTTGCGGCGGCTTCATTAATTGCACCATCTCCATTGTTATGGCCGACTGTGCTATTGACATTGGCTAATGTACTTGGCGTAGTAGTTGTGCCATCGGCATTCTGCATTGAGGCGATAATATCTGCCGGAGCTACAATTGTCCCACTACCATCCGGAGCCTCATTAAATGTACCGTCTGCCTGTTTATAGACCTTGGTGCCATCTGCCTTGGTATAGACCACAGGCAGCTGCGCAGCTTCCGCTATACCCTGGGAATCCACATCAAAGGTGATTTTGGTTACTCCATCCGCCTCGGTCGTTACCCTGGCGGTAGTCAATGCACCGTCAACAAAATCAATGCTTTCTGTTGGCGTTACCGTGCCTTTGGTTACACCGCGCTCCTGGACATTAAAGCCTTTATTGACATAGGTATTGAGGTTGGTTAACGCATCACCCACATTATCCGCATCATTGATACCTGTTATCGGGTTACCCGCCGCATCAACGGTACTATAGGTTGGTTTGGTATAGGTATCCGTTGCCGGATCATAGCTTGCACCGCCGCCCAGA
>PDWI01003685.1_pt1 | contig 21360 bp, 17 predicted proteins | sample 1430891 | NCBI WGS metagenome assembly PDWI01 (sample SAMN01162508, study PRJNA174530) | Oral metagenome, whole genome shotgun sequencing project. | biome: Marine environment; feature: Marine mammal; material: Swab sample of the gingival sulcus; isolation source: swab sample of gingival sulcus... | reverse complement strand
ATGTATTCCACCTTGTTTGCTGATTTTTATGAAGGTGCCCAGGTAATGTATTCCAAAAGTTTGGACTGTGGAGATGTTAGTGTGGCAGCCTATGCTGGGAGTCTTGACATTCATCTTCCTTTATCAGAATTGGGGTGCATGGATTTTTCCTACGAACCTCTTGTGGGTATCAATTTACGCTATACAAGGGATGCTTTCAAATTCATTGCAGGATATCAGAGGGGAGAGATTGGAGATCTGAGTTCATCTGTTGGACATTTTTCTTCTGTATTTAAAACGATCCCAGAGAATATTATTCCGCCTGCCCCCTATGTTGCTTCCTATATGGATTTGAATGGCAGCTATTGTGATTATTTCAGCCTTGGCGTTGCCTACGATGACAATTCGTGGATTATCCAAAGCGAATTGAGTCAATACCGTTTTGAAAAGGCTTTGGGCCTGACCTATAATTCCGGTTACATTTCCGTTGGATATCGGTGGAAAAATTTTGTTCCTTTTATCAGTTATTCCAAGCTCTATAATTCTATTGGTTTTATTCCTTTCTCTGAGTATAAAAAGAACAAGGAAAATATTGCTCTTCTAACACCAGAAATGCTCCAGGCTCTGGTAGATCTGGGATCATTGAACAGGGATGTGGATGCCCATCAGGATACACTTTCCCTTGGGCTTCGTTGGAATATCGGGAATAATTATGCCTTAAAGCTGCAATGGGATCATAACTGGATTAAGAAGGCCAATGCAAATTCTGTGGGACAGGGGCAAACCATCCTGTGGGAAACTGATCCCACAATAAAAATTGATAAAGATCAAGAGGTAAATGTATTTTCTGTTTCCTTTGATTTTTTCTTTTAAGAATTGCGCTTTTATTGAAAATAATAAAACCCCGGTGGCAGGAAATTCAATTTCTGTCGCCGGGGTTTTGTGCTTTTATGTCTTGAATTTTTATTTATAACTCTAATTTGGAAAGGAGTTCTGCTGTTACCGATTGTAGATCCTTTTCTCCTGCCAGGGTAAGGTATTTTATGTTGCTGTCTTTTTGGGCGGCAAGATCCTTGAAATAATAGGCAGAAGCCAGGGTGCCTGTCTCTGTATCATAATAGATGGAGTGGCGTTTATCAATTGCCGCTTCGTCCTGGTCATCGTCCCTTGCTGTTAAAGCACCTCCGCATACCCTGCATTTGTCTCCGTTGGGTTTTATTGCGTCAATAAAGATATTGTTTGGATGGTTGTTATCTTTTTCACATAGTCTTCTTCCCATGATTCTGTTTTTTGCCATTTGGCGATCCAGAATCATTTCAATAACGTAATCCAGCTGAATGTTTGCCTGTTTCAGGGATTCGTGGAGTTTTTCAGATTGTACCTTGTTGCGAGGAAATCCATCCAGCAGCCACCCGTTTTTGCAATCATTTTGTTTGAGCCTGTCCAATATCATGGGAATGGTAATTTCATCGGGAACCAGGTCTCCTTTTTCAATGTATTCCTTTGCCTTTTTTCCCAATTCTGTTCCGTTTTTGATGTTTTCCCGAAAAATACCACCGGATTCAATGTGAGCCATATTGTATTTTTGGGTGAGAATGGCTCCCTGTGTCCCTTTTCCGCTTCCGTTGGGACCGAAAAATAAAATGTTCATGTAGATAACTCCCTTACATTACATACGGATAAAAGCATTCATAGTTGTTTACAGCTGACAGATTTCAGCCAGCCTTGGTTTTGTATATCAATGCGATAAAATTACATGATTTTTTGAAATGATTATAGTGGAATATTTCCATGTCGTTTGGCTGGCCTGGTTTCCATTTTCGTGGACATTGCCTCCAGGGCATCAATCAGTCTTTCCCTGGTCTGGGAGGGCTGGATTACGGCATCCACATATCCCCTCTGGGCAGCACAATAGGGATTGGAAAATTTGTCATTGTATTCGTCTATTTTTTCCTGCCTGGTAATTTCCGGGTTTTCAGCTGCATTGATTTCTTTTGTGTACAAAATATTTGCAGCTCCTTCGGCTCCCATCACAGCGATTTCCGCAGACGGCCAGGCAAAGGCCATATCTGCTCCAAGATGTTTGGAGGACATGGCAATATAGGCACCTCCATAATCTTTCCGGGTGATGAGCAGCAATTTGGGAACCGTTGCCTCGGAATAGGACCACAACAATTTGGCACCGTGGCGGATAATTCCTCCCCATTCCTGTTTGCTGCCCGGCAAAAATCCCGGTACATCGGCAATGGTCAGCAAGGGAATGTTGAATGCGTCGCAGAATCTGATGAAGCGGGCGGCCTTGTCTGAAGCGTCAATGTCGAGACAGCCGGCCTTGAATTGGGGTTGGTTGGCAATGATTCCGATGGGACGGCCATTGAGTCTTGCAAAACAGGTAACAAGATTTTTGGCGTAATATTTGTGAGGTTCAAAAAAATTGCCGTCATCCACAATGCTTTTGATGACTTCTTTCATGTTGTAGGGCCGTCTGGGGGAATCCGGGATAATGGTGTCAAGTTCCGGGCATTGTCTGGCTGGATCGTCTCCCGGGGCAACATAAGGTGCCTGTTCCCTGTTGTTGGACGGTAAAAAGGAGAGCAACACCTTGATCTGTTCAATGCAGTCCTGGTCAGATTCACAGGCAAACTGGGCAACTCCGGATTTTGCATTGTGGGTCATGGCGCCGCCCAGATCCTCAAAGTTGATGGTTTCTCCGGTGACGGTCTTGATGACATTGGGGCCTGTGATGAACATGTAGGAGGAATCTTTTACCATGAAGATAAAATCTGTCATGGCAGGAGAATAGACGGCTCCTCCTGCTGTTGGTCCCATAATGGCAGAAATCTGGGGAATTACGCCCGATGCTGCAGAATTGCGGAAAAATATCTCTCCGTATCCTGCCAGGGAGTCAATTCCTTCCTGGATTCTGGCGCCGCCGGAATCATTGATACCGATGATGGGTACCCCTGCCTTCATGGCCATATCCATGACCTTGCAGATTTTTTTTGCCTGCATTTCTCCAAGAGAACCTGCCCTTGCCGTGAAATCCTGGGCATAGGCAAATACCACCCTGCCATTTACTTTGCCGTGGCCGGTGATAACACCATCTGCCGGGATTTCTTTGGTTTCCATGCCAAAATTGGTGCATCTGTGGGAAACAAACATATCTATTTCCCGGAAGCTGCCCTTGTCAAAGAGAAGACCCAGTCGTTGTCTGGCATTGAGTACTCCTTTTTTTGCGCGTTTTTCCAGGGATGCCCGGCCGCCCATTTCCATTATTTTTTGTTCTTTTTCATGCAGTTCTTCGATTTTGTCTGGAATTATTCCCATTTTGTCTGTTTCCTTATCTTCCTCATTGCTTTGTCATTGAGTGTCCCAACGTATTGAATAATATGAATGTGAATATAACCCCTTGATTGGTTTCGTCAAGTAAGGAAAATATGGGTACAAATGAAAAACATAGCGGTATAGAGGTTCACAGGGATAAAAAATAAAGCAGAAAAGAAGGTATATTGAACTTGTCCTGTATAATTGTATTGTGGAAGTGCCTGTAATTTGCTAGACATATCATGTTTATACTCTGTTTTTTGTATAAAGGCAGGCAATAAACAGAAATCGACATTTACTTTTGCTATTATGTATCATTGAGTATGAGTAAACCATATCCATATCACATATTGGTTGTTAGCCCGGAATCTTCTCTTATCAAGGTCATTGAGGGTATTCTGGCTGACAGACAGATTACACCGATTCAGGCAAATACGGCAACGGAAGCTGTGACCGTCATTAAATCTCATCGCACGCTTTTTTCCCTGGTAATTGTGGAGCAGGAGCTTTCTGATATTCCCGGGGTGAAATTTTTGGAGCAGGTCAAAGAATTATGTGTTGGTGCGTTGAGAATTCTTGTCACCAAAAAGGTTGAAAAGGATTTGCTCTTGCATGCTGTCAATCACAGGCTGGTGCATAAATATATTGGAGATCCTTCTGACATTGGAGAATTAACCGCTGCCATTAAATCCGGCATACGCAGATTCAATCGATTCCGGGAAGACGAAGATTTGTTTGGTTTGGTAAAGGCACAGAATCACAGATTGTATGAACTCAGTTGTCAGCAAATGGAATTAACCCAATCTCGAACCAGGGAAATTGCCAAACTGAATGTGCAGCTTAAAACCATGCGCAATCGATTAACCCATAGTAACTCAAGGCATCCAGACAAATTGGAACGCCTTGTTGATACTATGGTTGCATTTGTGAAATCAGATCCTGATCCTCAAAAGTGCATTAATTCCCTTTTTCTGGGGACTTTTGCCTATTTGAACGAAGAATTTTCCTCCCTGGAGGCGGCATCTGGAAGCAGCCATGAGCAAGAATGATGAAAATATAGGCAAACCAAAGGCTTTGATCCTGGATCCCCAGGAGAAAGTACGTGGGTATGTGGAAAAAATTCTCACCCTTGCCGGTTGGAACGCCGTTACGGTTGGAGATTGTTCTGAATCTCTGAAGATATTAAACAAAGATGTGGCTTCCCCCTTTGCCCTATTTATTGGAAATTATGATTATTGCCTGTTTCAGGATCCCAAGCTGCTTAAAAAAGTAAAAAAGTTTTCTCCCATGACCCAGAGGGTAATCCTGGTCCCGGAATCCCGTTCCCATGATTTGAGTCATGTCGTTAATCAAATTGGCATTCGGGCATGTATTTCCATTCCCTTTGCTCCAAAAATTCTTGTTCAGCATGCCAAGGCCTGTTTGTTTTATTTTTCCAAGTTGACAAAAAGAAGCAGAATGCAGCGGATCATTGCCCACCAGAATCGCCAGTTATATGGGGCTGCAAAGAAGATGCAGGAAAAAGAAGAATCGCTGGCTCTGGCCATCCAGAAAAGAAAATTTCAAAAACAGGTTCTGCATCGCGTGGAGGAAAGCGGTCAATGCTCTTTGAAAGAAAGGCTCATATATTACAATATTCCATCCACAATCAAAAATCTGGAAAAGGAGCGAGCCGGGATTGAAGATGAAATTTTTGGTTTGTTTGAGCAGGCAGCCAAAAAAATGGATCTGTCTCTTCCCCAGAAGACGGATGAATCTGGGCCGTCCGGAAAAACAGATTTTGATGAGCAGTTTTTAAACATGATACAACGCATTGTAAAAATTGCTTTTGGGTCTGTTCCTGATTTGCGCAGGAAGCCGGAAGATGTTGGTGAAGAAATTATTACTCCCATTCCCCAGGAAATTTTTGAGGAAGATAATGAACCACAGTTGCTGGATTCTTTTTTTGATATTTGTATTTCCAATGATCAGCTCATGGCCTTTATTGAAAAAACTGGCGAAATTCCTTCCAGCAAGGAGGAAATTTCTGTTTCTAATGTATTGGATTTCTTGCGAGTAAAAGGGATCACTCATGGGATTGTCCCGGATACTACCATTGAGAAATGGCTGGAAAACGCCAAACCCAATGAGCCTTTACAGGTGGCCCAGGGAAGTCCTGCCACAATGGGGAGAGACGGCAAAGTTACCTACCATTTTGAAAATATGACCATTGATGCAGGTAAAATCAAGGAAGACGGTTCCATTGATTTCAAGGAAAGAAGCAATATCCCCCATGTGGCAGAAGGTGATTTGCTGGCTGAAAAAATTCCTCCTGTAGAGGGGGTTGAGGGGATTACCGTAGGCGGTATCCCCATAACTGTGACAGACACTATTGATCCTGGATTTTCTGTAAAATCAAATGCCTATTTTTCTGAGGATGGCTTGTCCATTTTCTCTTCCATCGACGGTCAGCCCCATGTGGATCCTTTGGGTGAAATTTCTGTAAGTCCGGAAATGGTGATTGATGGAGACGTGGGCTATGAAACGGGAAATATTACTTTTGACGGCAATGTGGTGGTAAGGGGCAGCATCCAGGGCGGATTCTCTGTAAAATGCATTAACCTCGTTGTGGAAGGAATTGAGGAAGCAGAGGTTGATATCACAGGTGATTTGACTGCCGAAGCAGGTATTACAGAATCAAAAATTACAGCTGTGGGGCATGTCCAGGCAAAATTTATCAATAAGTCGTTTGTTTCCACTTTTGGCGATATTGTTGTACAAAAGGAAATTCTTGATTCAGAGATTTTGCTTGGGGGAACCTGTAATAATGCCACAGGTCATATCATTGCATCTTCCATTGTTGCAAGAAACGGTGTAGAGGCCGGCAAAGTAGGCACAGATACGTCAACCCCTTGTGTGATTAGTGTGGGAGCAAATGATTTGGCTGATCATGCAAGGGAAAAATTGAAGCAAAAAATTCAGAAAATTCAAGCCAAGTATCAATCTATTGGAAGAAGTATTGATGAATTGGGAGCAAAGGATCAAGAATTATATCCGATAATTATCAAGAAAACCCAACATCAGGAGTCCCTCGCTGACTTTGTGGGGCAGGCAAAGGAAAAATTGGCAAGGAAAGATGCCTTGCAAGATTCCCAGGATATGAGTCGTGAAGCCCAGGAAATCAGAAAATTTGAAAAACAACAAGCTATTGTGGAAAAAGAGCTGGATCAATTATTTGGGTTTCAGGATACATATGTAAAAAATATTGAACAATTACAGGAAACCTATGACTCCTTGAAGGAAGAGGAGCAAAAAGTGTTTACCCAATTGCAGGAAATTGACCGGTTTGAAAAAAATAGCCCTCGAATGGCAGAACTTGTCGTTCATAAAGTGATTACCCGAAAAACCACTATCAATGGAATGTATTCTTCTCTTGTGGTCGGCCAGAAAGAATCCAATTGTAAAATCAGAGAAGTTCGACAAAAAGATGCCAGGTCCGGAAAACTTTTTGCCCATATGGTTATCAGCGATTTATCGGATTCTTGAATGGCGGTAGAATGCAGAATATGGGATCGGTTTGTTGATGGGGAAATGTTTTGATCCGGTCAGAACTGCTCAGGCCTTTGGTTGCAAAACATGATGGGCAATATCTTGCAGTACATTGCCCGCAGGCTTTTCGATTTTTACATGGCATTGATCATCATAGGGGGTTGGGGACAAGGTGATGATGGCAAGGAAAGCTCCATTACTGTATGCATATCCCGGCATGAGGGATGCCGGCTGTACAACAAGGGTAGAACCCACCACAAGAAATACGTCTGCTTGTCCAGAAAGGGTTATTGCAAGATTTGTGGGACCTTGGGGCATTGCCTGGCCAAAGGAAATGGTGTCAGGCTTCAAATATCCTCCGCATTTACAAACAGGGGCTCTTTGTCCAGCCTGAATCATTTTTTCCGCCGTATCCCAGGAAACAAGCTCTTTGCAGGTCATACATCGAACCCGTCTTGTATTTCCGTGCAGCTCAATGATGTCCTGTTCAGGAATACCCGAAGCCTGATGCAGTCCATCTATGTTCTGGGTGATGATGGTGGAGATAAATCCTGCTTCGTGTAAAGCAGCAATGCTTTTGTGGCCGGTATTTGGTTCCGCCTTTCCAAGACTTTTTTCCATTTCCATCCGCTGGTCCCAATACTGAATCCTGGCAGATTCTGAGGACATGAATTCATCAAAATACACGGGACGAAATAAGTCCCATCTCCCGCCCTGGCTTCTGTAATCCGGAATTCCGCTTTCCGTTGAAATTCCGGCTCCGGTGAAGACCACAGTTTTTTTTGATTTACGGATTTTTTCAGCGATGGCAATGACTGGGTCCATGAAACGGCCTTTTATCAATGGCTCCTGAGAAATATTCCCAAGAGCCATGATATTTATGAATATGGATAGGTTGAATCAGTTAGCTTATTTTATATTCCATTTCTCTTTCAGCTCATCATATCTGCCATCAGCCTTAATGGTTTCAAGGGCAGCATCAATGGCTTTTTTCAGCTCTACTGCTTCTTTTTTCATTACAATGGCTGTCTCTTCAAAGGTCAGAGGCTTTTCAAGAATTTCAAAGTTGTGTCTGGATGCGTATTCCTTTGCAATGGGCGCATCAAGAACAACTGCATGGGCAGAACCGTTTTTCAGCATCATGGTTGCCACATTGTAATCGTCCACAGCCTTTACTTGTGCATCTTTCACGGTCTTTGCTGCATCTGCACCTGTGGTACTCAATTCCACGGCAATGGTTTTGCCGACAAGGTCTTCCTTGGATGCGATGTCGGAATCCTTCAATACCATGATGACCTGTGAGCTGGAATAGTAGGGATTGGAAAAGGCGATGCTTTGTTTTCTTTCTTCTGTGATGGAGAAACCGGACATTCCAAGGTCTATCTGACCGTTTTTCACAGAAGTGATAATGGTGTCAAAGGACATTTTCATAAATTTTGCGGTTACACCAAGTTCTTTTGCAACGGCCTTTCCAAGATCAATATCAAATCCAATGGTTTTTCCCTGGTCATCAATGCTTTCAAATGGCGGATAATCAGGGCAGGTTCCGATGGTCAGTTCACCAGCTTTTTTGATGGTGTCAAGGGTCGTAACGCTTGGTTCTGATTTTGCGGTTTCCTTGTTGGGTTGATTTTCACAACCTGCGAGTGCCAGGCAGATAATGCAAATGGCAGCCAGAATACTTGTCAGTTTTTTCATGGGAGGTCTCCTTTTTTACGTAAAAAAATAATATCGTTCGGACGTTGAATAATTTTGAACTTTGTATTTTGTTTTTATTCAAGGCGCCCTTTATAATACTTTGTCAAGAAAACTCTTTGTCCTGGGACTGTCCGGTGCGGTAAATATTTTTTCAGGGGAACCTTCTTCAACAATTTTCCCTTCATCCATAAACACCACCCGATCTGCCATTTCTCTGGCAAATCCCATTTCATGGGTTACAACCACCATGGTCATGCCTTCTTGAGCAAGTTTTTTCATAACTTCCAGTACATCGCCCACAAGTTCAGGATCAAGGGAACTTGTGGGTTCGTCAAACAAAAGGGCCTTGGGATTCAGGGCAAGGGATCTTGCAATGGCAATTCGTTGCTGCTGGCCCCCACTGAGCTGGTCTGGATAGGCATTGGCTTTTTCCAGAAGCCCTACTTTTTTGAGAAGGTCATTTGCGATTTTTGTCGCTTCGGCTTTTTTGATTTTTCTCACCTTTAATGGCCCAAGACAGATATTTTCCATGACCGTCATGTGGGGAAACAGGTTGAACTGCTGGAATACCATGCCAAGTTCCGTGCGGATGAAATTGATGTCTGTTCTGTCAGAGGAAATATCCTGTCCATCGGCAATAATGGTGCCGGAACTTACTTTTTCCAGACGGTTCATGCACCGCAGCAGGGTGGATTTCCCTGAACCGCTGGGACCAATAATGGCCACCACTTCTCCTGGCCGGACATGGAAATTGATGTCCTTTAATACTTCGTTGTTGCCGAAAGATTTATATACGTTTTCTATTCGAATCATTTTTATGAATTCAATATGTCTTAAAAATACTAATTATACTCAAGCCGTTTTTCCACCCTTGCAAGCAGTCTTGCAATGACAAAGGTGAAGAACAGATACACAAGGCCGGCACCGATCAAAAATTGTACATAATCATAGTATTTTGCACCCATGACCCTGGCAGAATACATCAGTTCCTGGGTGCCGATGACAGAAACCAGGGAAGAGTCTTTCAGCAGCACAATGGCCTCATTTCCCAGGGGGGGAATGATTTTTTTCATGGCCTGGGGAAGAATGATTAACCGCATGGTCTGGCCATAGGAAAGTCCTATGGAACGGCCGGCTTCCATTTGTCCGTTTCCCACAGCCTGGATACCTGCCCGGACGATTTCTGCCACATAGGCACCGCTGTTCAGACCAAGGGCAATAATACCCACCATGAGAGGATCCGGGTTCATGGGAGAACCTGTAACAAGCAGATAGATCTGGGGCACACCAAAGAAGATGAAAAATATCTGCAACAGCATGGGGGTACCCCGGAATAGCTGCACATAGACTTCACTAAATGCCCTGAAACAAAATACTCTGGAAACCCTTCCCATTCCCAGGATTACCCCAAGGATTAATCCCACGATTACAGCACCAATGGTCAGTTTCAGGGTAACCACGGCTCCTGAGAGAATAAAAAGTTTATGCTTCCACAAAAGGCTTAGATCAATCATTTGGTATGACTCCCGATAAAAATATAGAATCTATAAATCAACAGGACAGATTTTGGAAGAGTTTATTTTTTTTGCTTCTATGGTTTTATGGAGTTTGGGATATTGGCCCATGAGTTTTTTTAAAACAGGGATGGGAACCATGTCTGAAATATCACCGCCAAAAAGAGCTGCTTCCTTGATGGAAGAAGAACTTGTAAAGATCCATCTCTGGCCTGTAATCAAAAACACAGACTGTACTTCCTTGGACAGTTTTCGGTTGAGCAATGCCATCTGAAACTCATTTTCAAAATCAGAGGCAGCTCTCATGCCCCGGATGATGGCAGCAGCACCTTTGATTCTCGCAAAATCCACGAGCAATCCATCAAAGGATTCCACCTGTATCTGGGGAGTATCGGGAAAAGTCTCCCGGATCATGGAAATTCTTTCTTCGACGGTGAATACTCCTTCCTTTTTATAGTTGTGCAATACTGCCACAACCACTTCATCAAACAGTTTCAAGGATCGTTCAATCAGATCCACATGGCCGTTGGTCAATGGGTCAAAAGAGCCTGGATAAATGGCAATTCGTTTGTCATGGTTCATGGCTGTCTCCTTGAAGCAAAGAAGATGAAAGAAGAAAAAATGAAAACGCTGTGTTTCCATATTTTTTTTGACGGAAAAAATCAAGTCCTGGGTATGCTGGCTGCAAGGCCTCTTTGGGAGAATGTTCTGCAATGAGCATCCCCTTTGAGGACAGGCAGGATGCAAGATTTCCGTCAGTTAGCAACTGATCAATCATGGATTTCTGATAGGGTGGATCCAGAAAAATCAGGTCAAAAGGGTCTTTTGGCAATGCTGACACAAAATTCGGGGAAAGGATGTCTGTACAAACAACCTTTGCATGGGTTTCCAGGGGTAGATGATTTTTGCATTGTTCCAGGTTCTGACCAATGATTTTGCAGGAAGTTCTGGATTTGTCTGCAAACATCACAAAGGATGCGTTTCTGCTCAATGCTTCCATACCCACAGCTCCTGTGCCGGAAAATAAATCCAGTACCCGTGCCTGGAAAATACGGTCTCCCAATATATTAAATAGGGATTCCCTTGCCCTGTCCGTTGTGGGACGAATATCCCTGCCTTCCATGGGCAGAAGTTTGCGCCCTTTATATATGCCGCCGATGATTCTCATGGTGTTGGAATGAGGTTAGGAATCCAGATATTTTTTGAGATACTTGGTACTTGTTCCAAGGGCTTTTGCCAGGGCTGAAATATCTCCATCAAAGATCTCCAGTTTTTTGCGGATAAAGGCTGCCTCAAAATTTGTCCTTGCCTGTTCCAGGGACTTTGCTTCAAAAAGAAAAGAAAGGTCAGAGGTCGCAGACTGGGGTTTCAGGTCAGGATTGTAGGGATGGGGAATGTCCGCAATCTCAATGGTGTCGGTATCAACCATGATGGTCAACCGCTCCATGACATTCTTCAGTTCCCGGACATTTCCCTGCCAGGGATATTGCATCAGCAGATCCAGGGCCTCCGGGGAAATCTGTTTACAGGTCTTCTGGTTGGTGCTGCCAAGTCTTGCCAGGAAGGTATCCACAAGTAAAGGGATGTCCTCTTTTCGTTCCCGTAATGGTGGAATCTGGATGGGAATGACATTGAGGCGGAAGAGCAGGTCTTGCCGGAAGCGTCCGGCGGCAATTTCTTCATCCAGATTTTTGTTGGTGGAGGTGATCACGCGGGCATTGGAGTGGATGGTTCTGCCGCCTCCGATTCTTTGGAAGGTTTTGGATTCCAGTGCCCGGAGCATTTTGGCCTGGGTGTTGATGTTCATGTCCCCGATTTCATCCAGGAACAGGGTTCCGCCTTCGGCAAGCTCAAATTTTCCCTTGTTTTTTGAATGGGCGCCTTCAAAGGCTCCCTTTTCATGGCCGAACAATTCTGATTCCAGATTCTGTTCAGGAATGGCCGCACAATTGATGGCAATGAATGGCCCTTCCGGATTTTTGCTGAACTGATGGATGGTTCGTGCCACCAATTCCTTTCCGGTTCCATTTTCTCCGGTGATCAGGATGGGAGCTTCCGTGGGTGCAGCTGCCATGATTTGGGCGTTGAGCTGCTGGATGGCCTGGCTTTTTCCGGTGAGGGAATTTTTTTCAATGGTTTTTTTCCGTAAAAACCGGTTTTCCTCTTCGATTTTGCGAAAGTTCAGGGCATTGTTGATAGTAATCATAACCTTGTCAATGGACAGAGGTTTTTCCAGAAAATCATAAGCCCCTGATTTGGTGGCATCCACGGCGGATTCGATGGTTCCGTGCCCCGTGATCATGACTACGGGCAGGGTGGGGTGGGTCTTTTTGATGGCTTTCAGGGTTTCAATCCCATCCATACCAGGCATCCAGATATCCAGCAGAACCAGATCCGGTGAGGTCTGGTCGATTTTCTGCAAGGCTTCGTATCCGTTATAAGCATGGATCACCTCAAATCCGTCATCTGATAAAATTCCTTCCAGGGAATCAATGATGGTTCTTTCATCGTCAACAATCAATACAGCAGGGTACATGGGATTTCCTTATTACAATATGGTCATGGCAACGGGGGTGCCATCAGCCGAAAGCCGGTAGTTCAATGATGAACTTTGCTCCCTTGGGGTGGTTGTCCTGCACCTGTATGGTTCCATTATGATTGGATATAATGGAGTTTACAATGGCAAGTCCCAGCCCCATGCCGGTTTTTTTTGTGGAAAAATAGGGTTCAAATAATTTGGTTTTTTCCTTGTCCGATATCCCCTCTCCGGTATCGGCAAATTCAATTCGTACAATTTTTAATATTGGATCATATAAAAGGTCAATGAGAATCTGGCCTTTTTTGTTGATGGCATAGACTGCATTGTCCATCAGGTTAATGAATGCCTGTTTCATGTGCTGGCTGTCCAGTTTCATTACAGGAATGTCCGGTGCCATATTGGTGATGATTTCCACTTCTTCAAGCCCTTCCTTGTACAGGGCAACGGTTTCCATGATCAGGTCTTCCACGCGGTTGTCGGCAAAATTTATATCGGGAAATCTGGCAAAGGCGGCAAACTGGTTTACAAGGTTTCGGATGAGATCCACATGCTCCACAATGGTGTCTGTGCATTTGGAAAAAATTTCGTCATCAATATCCTCTGCGTAGCGGCGTTTCAGTCTCTGGGCAGATAATTTGATGGGGGTCAGGGGGTTTTTCACCTCATGGGCAATCCTCCTTGCAACCTCCCTCCATGCTGCCATTCTCTGGGCCTTTTCCAGTTCCGTAACATCATCAAATACCAGAATAAATCCCATATTTTTGCCGGTATCGTCTTCCAGGGCAGCATAGTGCAGGGAAAAATGTTTGGGGGTGCCTGCAATGGATATGGAAACGGGCAGGATCATGCTGGTGGTTCCCTGGGCAGTTTTTTCGGAGATGGCATCGGCAAATTCCAGGTAATCTTCCGGGATAACCTTGGTCAGGGGTTTCCCCACAATTTCTTCTGCCCGGATGTGCAGCATGGATTCTGCCGCCTTGTTGATGGTGGAAATCACGCCCTTTTCATCCAGAGAAATCACTCCGGTGGACACGTTTTTCAGCACAACTTCCATGTAATGACGGCTTTGTTCAAGCTCAGAATACTGCTGTTCCAGCATCTTGGCAGAAAGGTTGATCTGTTTTCTGCCTGCGGCAAGCTGTCGTGTCATGGAGTTGAAGGAATCAATCAATGTGCCGATTTCATCGTCTGTGGAAAGTTCAATGTGATAATCCAGATCTCCTGCGGCAATCTTTCTGGTTCCTTCGGCAAATTCCATGATGGGAACGGTGAGGGTATTTGCAAGCTGCAATCCAAACCAGATGGCGCAGAAAATGGCCAGCAAAGCCACAATGGACAGGGTAATGTAATAGGAAATCTGGGCTGGACGTTTGGTTAATTTTAACTGGCGGTAATCCTGGATTCCCTTGACAATGGAGTCCAGATCCTTTGACAGGGCAGAGGGAACCAGAGAAGAAATCACAATGTATCCCTTTACCCTGTTACTTTTCACACCAAAGGGAATGGTGGCAACGGTTCGTAAAAATTCTCCCTTTTCAAAGGTTTCATATATGGTGTTGGTTCCTGCGTCCGGCTTTTCCTGGTTTAGTTTTTCCGTGGTGAGCCGGGAGAAAAATTCGACAGGTACCTTGCTGTCAAGGCTCATGCTTATTCTGTTTCCGTCTAAGGAATATACTTCCACGGCATGGCAGTTAAAAGCCCTTTGGATGACTTCGATATAGCGGGTAAGGGTTTTGGCTTTGTCTTTTTTCAATAATTGTCGGGAATCTATCTGGTAGGAGCCCCTTTGGGCAAAAAAGGCGTTGGTTTCACTCAAGTGGCGGTATAGTTCCTGTCCCACATTTACCGATGCGTTCAGGGTTTGTTCCACGGGTACGTTGAACCAGAATTCAATGGAGTTGGACAAAAACTGAATGGAGAAAACAAACAATACCGTGGTGGGCAGCAATGCGATGATAATGAAGGAAGTCACCAGGCGGGTTTTGAGCTTGGTTCCAAAAATTTTTTGTTTTTTTTCGTAATATAGCTTGGCAAGGTTGCGGAAGACCAGGATGAGCAATGTCAGCAGCAACAGCAGGTTGGTGTTGATGAGAAGGAGGATCAGGGCGGTGTTGGAAAAGGGGATGGCTGTATTAAAGGGCAGCAGCTTGATCTCTACAAAGGTCAGACACACCACAAGAATCAGGATAGAAAGAATGATGATTCCCTCTTTTTTTCTCAGAGAGCGTACTTTTTGACCTTTTTTCTGTCCGTGGGAATCCGTTTGCATACAATCGTCTGAGAAAAAGCCTGATTAATAGGTAAAATTTACAAGATACCAGTCGGTTTTCACATCCCAGAAAGACAAAAAGAAAAAGATGTTATGCAGATAAAAGGGCAGGGTGGTTCGATCCACTTCCGCCTGGATTCTCATCTGGTACTGCCTGCCCCTGGTCAGTTTTTTCAGGGGAACAATGGGCAGGTTATCAATATCGGTCATCCATGATTTTGCCTCTTCAAAGGACTTTGTATGGGATATTTTATTGTTTTTCCATGGCCTTGTTACTGTATATTCTTTTTTCAGGGAGTTGTAGGCAATGGTGGATGTAAATTCTATATCTGCAATTTCCTTGTCTTTCCAGAAGCTTTTGATTTTATAAAGGGAAACTTCAAATGAAAAGGTAGTTGGGATTCCCTGTTGAATGGCTTCCGTAATTTTTGGGGTGAAAGCCCCTGTCACGGTAAAGTAGGTGAGCAGATGATCCCTGGTATTGGCAAGCCTGATATGTTCCAGAATGATATCGTCCTTTGCCGTTGCCCATTGGGGCAGAAGGACAAAAAAAATTACAAGTATATAAATACATGTTTTTTTAAACCTATTGGAGTTATTTCTATGGATGCTATTCTGTTTCATGGGCGGTATGACTCTTTATTTGTGCAGGCCCTGTTTCCCAGGAATCCTTGTTTTCCAGAAAGGATTTGATGAACAGGTGGTTTAAGGCATGGCCTGATTTGTGACAGATAACATGGCCTTGAATGGCCATTCCCAGCAGGGAAAAATCGCCAAGGCTGTCCAGAAGTTTGTGGCGGACAAATTCATCGGGATAGCGAAGGCCTTCCTCGTTTAATACACCATCTTCATTGACCACAATGGCATTGTCCAGACTTGCGCCTTTGCCAAGGCCAAATCGTTTGAGCACTTCAATGTCTTTCATGAATCCAAAGGTTCTGGCCCGGCTGATTTCAGCAGCGAAATCGTCCCTTGTCTGGTCAAAGGTAATGTCCTGTTTGCCCACCAGGGGATGGTCAAAGTCAATGGAGCAGGAGACCTTGAAGCCTTCGGATGGCAGTACTTCCACAAATTTATCTTCCTGTTCCACCCGGAATTTCTTTTTTACCTTGATGGCGTGCTTTGGCATGTCCTGGGTGATGATGCCTGCTTCTATGATTTTTTCCGTGAACACGGCAGCACTACCGTCCATGATGGGAATTTCATATTCATCCAGTTCCACCAGGGCATTGTCAATGCCGAGTCCTGCAAAACTTGCCATGAGATGTTCAATGGTGGATACGATGGTGCCGTTTTCCCCCAGAACCGTTGCAAGGCTTGTGTCCACAACCTTGTGGAAGAGGGCCTGGATGGGGGATGTACCAGACAGATCCACTCGCAAAAATTTGATCCCGTGGTTGGCAGGGGCAGGTTTGATGACAATATGGTTGGTCTTGCCGGAATGAACGCCAGTACCGGATATTTTCATTTCTCTGGCAAGGGTTTTTTGTTTCAGGTATTGGGTCATATATATGTTTATATTCTATTTTATGGGAAAGGAGTTTGGGCATGAAAATGGATTCTACCCCCTGCTCCTTATTATTGTGGATAAATATACCTGAATTGATCTTCCAAGGCAAAAGAAATGAGAAAAATCTTTGGTTATTTTTCAATTTTTGATAGGAAAATAATAGTCCGGATATATTTATTTCGGAAATAGGGAAGGAGTGTTGGGAGGAAAAAACTATGGCAATGGCAATGGTCAATTCCGGGGTGCTGGCAGGTATTGATGCCGCATTGATAGAAGTGGAAGTGGATATTGCCTTTGGGCTGCCTGCATTTTATATGGTTGGACTTGCCGAGGCTGCGGTCAGGGAAAGCAGGGAGCGAGTGCGGTCTGCCATTAAGAATTCCGGCTACACCTTTCCCATGGATCGGGTAACCATCAACCTTGCTCCGGCAGATGTGAAAAAAGAGGGAACAGGACTGGATCTGCCTGTTGCCCTTGGAATCCTGGCATGTGCGGGCCTTTTTTCCCAGGCTTCCCTTGACGGGATTGTCATGGCAGGTGAGCTTTCCCTGGACGGCCGGGTAAAGCCTCTGAAAGGAGCCTTGCCTTTGGCTCTTTCTGCAAAGAAGAGCGGCTTTTCTGCCATCATGATTCCGAGGGAAAATGCCTCTGAGGCTGCCATGGTTCAGGGGATTTCTGTTCTGCCCGTTGATACCCTTGCCCAGGTAGTGGATCATTGTTCCGGTCATGCCTTCATTGAACCCTTTGCCTTGCCTGATAGCTTTTTTGATACATTGGGAATGGGAGATGCAGACAAGGATTTTTCCCATGTCAAGGGGCAGAACCATGCCAAACGTGCCCTGGAAATCGCCGCAGCAGGCCACCATCATGTGCTGCTCACAGGCCCGCCGGGTTCAGGCAAAACTATGCTTGCCCAGCGAATTGGCAGCATCATGCCGCGGCTGGGCATTGATCAGATTATGGAAACGGCAAAGATTTTTTCTGCCGTTGGCATGAACATATCCGATCATCTTGGCAAACCTCCCTTTCGCAGTCCCCATCACACCATTTCCGATGCCGGGCTTGTGGGCGGCGGGGGCAAACCCCGGCCAGGAGAAATCACCCTTGCGCACAACGGTGTACTGTTTCTGGATGAGCTTCCCGAATTCAAACGTCATGTTCTGGAAGTGCTGCGGCAGCCTCTGGAAGACGGACAGGTGACCATTTCCAGAGCCGGTGCCAAGATGTCCTTTCCCTGCCAGTTTTTGCTTGTGGCAGCCATGAATCCCTGCCCCTGCGGATATTTTTCTGATCCGTCGGGAAAATGCACCTGCTCCCTTGCCCAGGTAAAAAAATATCGCAGCAGGATTTCCGGCCCCCTGCTGGATCGCATGGATATTCATATTGAGGTGCCCTGTGTCAATTACAGGGAACTTGCAGCATCTGAAAACGGTGAATCTTCTGCTGACATCCGGGAAAGGGTACAAAGGGCACATGACATACAGCAGGAAAGGTTTCGGGAAAACGGTATCACAAAACAGAACGGCAATATGTCCCAAAAGGATCGGGACATGTTTTGCCTCCTTGATGTCAACGGTAATCGGATGCTGGAAAAGGCTGTTGATGCCTTTGGATTGTCGTCAAGGGCATGTCATTCCATTATGAAAGTGGCGAGAACCATTGCCGATCTGGATGGTTCAGACACCATTGCATCTCAGCATCTTGCAGAGGCAATTCAATATCGCGGCGTTTCCTCTTGGTCAATCTGATATGGCTGCTGGCGATAAAAGATGTGTAGATTTCGTACTCCACTCACCTTGACAAAAAATGTCCCATACACTAAATATGACCATCTCAAATCAGATGGGAATTATAGAAATTTTATTTGTATATAAATTCACCAGAACTAAAAAATTCAGATAATAAGTAGGATAAAAAAAGTTGAGGGTGCGGTTACTATGAAAAAAACATTTTTCCCATTGCTTATGGTTGTTGGTTTTTCGCTGTTTATCACTTCATTTTGCTGGGCCGAGCCTGTCATTATTTATGTCGGAAAAGCAGAGGATAGTGCTTACAATCATTCTCTCCATGCTGGTATAGAGGAATTTGAAAAGAAAACCGGGCATGCCTGCATTGAGATTGAAACTCCTTCTGATGCATCAGGGTATGTGTCTGCCATTTTGCAATGTATTGCCAAAAAACGATCTCCCATTATCCTTCCATATTCGAATCAATTCTCTGAAATCGTTCATTTTATTCATCAGCATAAGGATATTGATTTTATTCTGCTGGATCACGGGACGGTGGATGAATCCAATGTATATTCCTTTGCCTTTGCCGATCAGGAGGGAAGTTTCATGGCAGGAGCCTTGGCGGCTCTGATGAGTAAAACCGGAACCGTTGGGTTTATCTATACTTCTGACATCTACCCTGTGCTTCTCAAGTTTCGTTCTGGATTCATCCAGGGCTGCCGGGTAGTAAATGAAAAGATCAAGATTGTGGAAGGTCAGCTTGGCGATTCTCCCGAGGCATGGCGGGATACCGAAAGAAGCGGGAAAGTTACCGAAGAACTGATTTCTCAAGGTGCTGATGTCCTGTTTGCCGCTGCAGGATTTGCCGGAACCGGAGTGCTTGCCAAGGCTGCTGAAAAAAAGATTTATGCCATCGGGGTTGATTCCAATCAAAATCACTTGCACCCCGGAACCATGATTGGATCCATGCTCAAAAGAAGCGACAAGGCTGTATTCATTGCATTAAAGCTTGCCCTTTCCAAAATACGAAGGGACAGTATTCGGCAGCTTGGCGTTGCCCAGGATGCTGTTGCTATTGATTTTGAGGGAGTGGAAGAGGGCCTTGTCCCCGAATCTGTGAAGCAAAAACTCAATGGCTTAAAAGCAGAAATTGCCCTGGGCAAGCGAAAGGTAAAGGAAAACCTCCCAGACTAGGACATTACCAATAAACGATGAGACAGAGAACCTCCATAAAGCTTCTTACCTGGCTGTTCATTACTTTTTTTCTACCTTTCCTGGTGGGAGGGAGTCTTGTGTATTGGCATGAACAAGAGGAATCCCGCCGGGAGCTTGTTCAAAATCTTCACCATAACGCAAAAATTTTGGCTGAAACCCTTGCCGAGCCTGTTGCTTTTTTTTCTTCCCAGGAGGGTTTACGGGTTGCCCAGATGGTTGCACTTGATGAAAATGTAGTGGAAATTTATGTATATTCTGATGTGTATCAGATTCCTCTTGTCCATATTGATATTCCTGAACGTATGACAGGTGAACTTGTTTCCCATGAACAGAATATCTTTTTTGAAGGTGATATCGTTGGCCATATCCGTATGGCGGTGACAGCAAAGACGATCATAAAAGAGATCTTTTCTCCTTTTTTGAAAAAAATTCTGGGGATTTTTCTGGCGATGTCTGTTTTGGGATTTTTATCCATGGGATTTGCCTTGCGGAAATACATGGTACTGCCCATGGACAAATTATTGATACAGGCCGCCAAAATCGGTCAGGGTAATATGGAGGAATCTTTCTCATGGGAAGGAGATGATGAGTTTGCCATCCTTGGAAAAACCATTGAAGCCATGCGGGAAAAATTGTTTTTGCGGTTTCGTAAAATTCATCTGGAAGCCAGGACAGATGAATTGACAGGCATATCCAATAGACGGGATTTTCTGGAAAAAGTAGAGAAAGCCCTTGCACTTGCAAAGAAGAATAATCAGCCTTTTTCCCTGATTATGTTTGATCTTGACGATTTTAAGAAAGTGAATGATACTTATGGCCATTCCATTGGAGACCAGGTGCTGCATATTGTGTCTGTTTCCATGAAACAGAATTTGAGGGGAGGCGATCTTTTTGCCCGTTGGGGAGGAGAAGAATTTTTGCTGGCACTTCCCGGAACTCCCGAGAAACAGGCTTGTATGCTGGCCGAAAAATTGCGTCAGGTGATTAGCATGGCCCCTTATCCAGAAAAAATTCATGTCACAGCAAGTTTTGGCGTGGTGGAAGCAAAAGACGAGCAGTTCTTTCAAACCCTTGTGGATGAAGTGGATGAGGCCATGTATATTGCCAAAAAACAGGGGAAAAATCAGGTTGTTGCCTATACTGAAAATTCTGTATCCTGATTTTCTGTCTATAAGTCTTCTGGCACAATATTGTATTTTTTCATTTTGTAGTGAATGGCCCGGCGGCTGATGCCCAGCAGATTTGCAGCATGGGTACGCACCCCGTTACTCTGTTGTAATGCCTTGATAATGGCCTTTTTTTCACTCTCTTCCAGGGATACGGCAGCAGGTTCTGCCGATACAGGGATTTCATGGGGAAAGATATCTGGTAAATGAAAATCTTCCGGGTGCAAGACTCCTGACCGGCACAGTACCAGGCTGCCTTCCATGGCATTCTTTAATTCCCGGATATTACCGGGCCAGGGATACTGGCAAAGCCAGTCCATGGTTTCTTCGGGAATCTGGACAGTAACAGATGATTTCTGGAAGAATTCTTCAGCACAGCCTTTTACCAGATCAGGTATGTCCTCCCTGCGCTCCCGCAAGGGAGGAATGAGCAGAGTGACTACCCTGAGCCGGTAGTACAGATCTTCCCTGAATCTGCCGGCCCGGATTTCTTCTCCAAGGTCGGCATTGGTGGCGGCAATCACCCGGCAGTCCACGGGGATTTCCTTGACTTCTCCCACCCGCCGGATGGTTTTTTCCTCTAAAAAACGCAGCAGCCTCATCTGCATTTCAGAAGAGATATTGCCGATTTCATCCAGAAACAGGGTACCCTTGTCCGCTGTTTCCGTAAGTCCTTTTTTTTCCTTTACCGCATGGGTAAAGGCCCCCTTGGCATGGCCGAATAATTCACTTTCCAATAGGGTGGCTGGAGTGGAGCCGCAGTCCACCACCACAAAGGGCTGGTCCTTTCGGGAACTCAACTCGTGGATATGTTGAGCAAGAACCCCTTTTCCTACACCGCTTTCTCCCAGGATGAGTGCGGTGACATCGCTTGCGGCAACCCTTTGC
>PDWI01003684.1_pt1 | contig 21362 bp, 14 predicted proteins | sample 1430891 | NCBI WGS metagenome assembly PDWI01 (sample SAMN01162508, study PRJNA174530) | Oral metagenome, whole genome shotgun sequencing project. | biome: Marine environment; feature: Marine mammal; material: Swab sample of the gingival sulcus; isolation source: swab sample of gingival sulcus... | reverse complement strand
AACATGCTTACAGAAAAGATTTTATAGATAAAAAAGGTACTTGTTATAAATCTTAATTCATTGTATATAAGTAGGGTTAGCAAGTGCGAAACTTAAGATTTTAAATTACAATATTTTTTAATAAGAAAAGTTTATTATAGAGGTTTCGTTTTTGAGAAAAAAATTAAGTATAAAAAATGAAAGCAATGATATTAGCTGCCGGATTAGGCACACGATTACGATCTTTAACGGATACAAAACCCAAAGCATTGGTAGAATTTCGAGGCAAAACGCTATTAGAACATGCCATTAATTACTTGAAAAAATACGATTTTACCGATATTGTTATAAATGTTCATCATTTTGCAGAGCAAATAATACAGTTTTTGCACGAAAACGATGATTTTGGTGTAAATATCTCAATATCAGATGAAAGAAATAAACTTTTAGATACAGGAGGCGGCATTGCCAACGCACGTGATTTATTGGGCAACGATAGTTTTGTAGTTTATAATGTTGATATTTTTAGCAATATAAATTTGCAAGAATTTGCAGCTCATCATAAAAATAATGACGCAATAGTAACTATGGCGGTGCAAAGCAGAACAACAAGCCGCCAAATATTATTTGACGAAAAAATGAACTTATGCCTTTGGCAAAATGTAGAAACGGGCGAAAAAATCGAAAGTCGTCAGCCGGTTGGCGAGCTTACGCCATACGGTTTCAGTGGATTTCAAATCATAGAACCTTCAATTTTCGATTTGATGCCAAACGAGGCGTTTCCACTCATTCCGTTTTATCTTGAAATTGCTAAAAATCATAATATTAAGGCATATATTCACAATCAATCAGATTGGTTTGAAGTGGGTAGAATAGAAAAAATAAAAGAATTAAATAATACAAAATTTGATTGGTTAGAATAAATTTCTACGAAGTCATTTAAACTTTTTTATAACTTTTGTAATGTTTTTGCGCATAATTTTACACTTTTTAAGTGCTTTTGGCTGTTAGCTTTTAGCTTTTGGCTTTTTTGCTTTCGGCAAGATAATTTAATTGTAAAAAGACTTCATCTTTTTACAAAAGCTAATGGCTAAAGTCCAAAGGCTAACGGCTTAAAAATTTTAAAATCGAAGCAATAATGTCTTTTAATTATGCAAAAAAAGTTCAAATCACTTCTACATATAAATCTTTTATTCTCAAAATCTTGGTAAACTAAATAGCAAAAAATAAACCAACATAATATGAGTTCAGACGAAAACGTTTACGACATAATAAAGCAGCTATATGGAAAAGTGCCAAAAAAAATAAAAATTTTGGAAGCACAAATAAACGTTGATGTACAGATGAATTATTTAGAAATTTCGGAAAAATTCAACAATAATAAATCGAAAATCCGCGATTTTCAAACGCTGAAAAGCATCTTGCGCGACCACAATAGCAGCGATGATGACAAAAAAAAGGTGTTGGTTGAAATGGCTAACATACCTGATGTTGAGGCATATCGCGAGGTAGAGAGGTTTTGCGATATGGCAGACCCAAATTTGAAAGATTGGGCATATCTTGCTTTAAGCGAAAGCAGAATGTCGGTAGAAAGTTTTTTGCTTGACGAAGACCAGCTTATCGTATCGTCGGGTTTGGGCGGCAAAGATGATAAATTGCGTTATTTTATAGCTATTGCAAATGCTAAGGGGCACGATTTCAATCAATTGCAACAAGATTTAATTCAAAAAGAGTTTAAATTTGAATTTTCAAAACAAGACGGCGAGATAGAAAAAATAGAATTTCATGATAATTTTTGCACCATAATAGCACTGATGCCTCTCGTATCACCCTTAGAACCGGCTATCGCAGCGGCTATTGATGAGTGCAACAATCTGTTTGGCGATTTTATCCAGCACCAAACTCTTGTTTCAAATTCTGAAATCTTGAAGATAGACCAACTTTTAGAAGTCTGGAAAAAAGTAGAAAAAAAAGAGGATTGAAAGTTAGAAAGTAAAAGTTAAAAAGTAAAAACATGTGAATTGGACTATTTTGGTATTGAAACGGTCTATTCCTATTACGATTTGGTGTTTTTTCATTTCTTCGAATTGGACTATTTTGGTATTGAAACACAGGACTTACAATAAAGTTTGTAAGCATGCCTTCCGCTTTTAATTGGACTATTTTGGTATTGAAACAAGCAAAATATTTTGGCAACGGATAATTTAGATGTACTTTTAATCGTATTATTTTGGTATTGAAACGAACTATTGTAAGGGCGAATTGCAATTCGCCTCAACGGAGTATTAAAATTTTTAACTTTTAATTCTTAATTTTATTATAGTATTTGTGTGCGTAAATGCTTTGAAACACGCCTCGCGCCAACAAAAACAGTAGCATAGCTATCCACAAAGCATGGTTTCCGTAGTGGGCAGATTTTAGCAAATAATAAACAGGTGCAAACACCGTGAAAACCGACAATATCATGGTGTCGCGCATTGCCTGCGATGCTGTGAGACCAATATAAATGCCGTCCCACAAGTAGGAGGCAAAACTAAGAATTGGCACAATGCTAATCCAGATTAAATAGTCGTGCGAATTAGCTATAAGTTGCTCATTATCAGTGAAAATGGTTAGTAATAAATCACCAAATAAAAAGTAGATTAAGCTAAAAATAATACTAAACATTAAACCCCAAGCAAAAATATATTTTACAGTTTTAAGCAACATTTTATTATTATTCATGCCTTTATATTTTCCGCTAAGAGCTTCGGAGGCATGAGCAAAACCGTCCATTATAAACGAAAACATCATTAAATATTGTAGTAATAATGTGTTAATAGCCAATATATTATCGCTGATTTTAGCACTTTCGGCAGTAAAAAACGAAAACACCGATATTAGCAAAATTGTTCGTATAAAAATATTCAAATTTACATTTAAAAATTTGCGCAAAGCCTTTCCATTTAAAATTGCTTTGGCAGAAAAACCGCTAAAAAGTTGAAAATGATGGCGCAACACAAAAAACACAGCCACAAAAAATCCCAAATATTGGGCTAACAATGTGCCTAATGCCACGCCGTTCGACTGCATTTTGAAGTAATAAACAAACAGCAGATTGAACAGCAAATTAGCAATATTAATAAAAATGGCAATAAACATTGGAGTTTTGGCATCTTGCATGCCTATAAACCAGCCGGTTATGGCATACAAACCAATAGTGGCAGGTGCAGCATATATACGAATGTAGAAATATTGGGCTGCAAGTTGTTCTACATCGGCACTTCCCTCGATAAAAAAAAATGCTAATCTTTCGATAGGTAGTTGTAAAACCACAAGTAAAAACCCTGATAATAAACCAATTAACAAAGAACGCATTAATAAATTAAACATTTCGCTGCCATCATTTTTTCCGTAAGCCTGAGCAGTAAATCCGCTTGTGCCCATGCGTAAAAAATTGAAACTAATGTAGATGAAATTAAAAATCATGCTGCCCAAAGATATGGCACCCAAATATTTAGCATCGTCTAAATGTCCCATGATTGCTAAATCGACCATTCCCAACAATGGCACAGTTATATTGCTGACAATGTTAGGTATTGCCAAATTTAAAATTTCTTTGTTCATAGCGTATCAAACTGTACTTCTCGTAAAATGTAGTATTACGTCTATTTCTATTACGAACGGCGAATTTAATTTGTAACTAAAATTCTAAGACCACATCAAGTTCAGATAATCTTGTTTTGAAATCGGCAAAAGTTAATTTTTTAAATTTATTATAAAGTTGGTCGCGCAAAACATCTAAATCGTTGTGAAACGGACAATGTTCTTTGTTTTTTGGATTATTTTCGCATATTTTTAAACCGAGCATACATGTTTCAAAAAAATCAGTGCCGTCAATTACTTCTACTACGCTTAATAAATTAAGTTCTTCGGGCTTTTTGTATAAAACAAACCCGCCGTTTGGTCCTTTCGTCGATTTCAGTATCTTATTTTTCGATAAAATTTGCAGTATTTTACTTAAAAAAGGAGACGGCAAATCTAAACCTTGGGCTATTTCTTTGATTCCTATTTTTCGGTTTTTTTCTTCGTGTACAGCGATATAAGTTACTGCACGAATTGCATATTTACAAGTATTTGATAACATTAGGTTGGTTTTTGTAGATGAACTCATCTAAACTTTTTCTGTTATTATGAAAAAAACAAAAAATTTAAACGAGTTCGATAAAATTCGATTACGAATAAGGGGTTGAAAACAGAAAAGCCAAGATGCCCTCTTGTTTTTCAGTTTTCAATATTAACTTGTTGATTATTAATTCAAAACAAGTGGTATTTTGTTTATTCTTGCAATGTGTCGTCCTCCCTCAAATTCGCTCGACAAAAACGCGGTAACTATCTTTTTTGCTTTTTTCTTTGAAATAAATCGCGCAGGCAGCGAGCAAATATTAGCATTATTGTGCTGAACTGCCAAAGCCGCAATTTTAGGTCGCCAACACAATGCGGCGCGCACTTTTTCGTGTTTGTTGAGTGTCATGCTTATACCGTTGCCGCTTCCGCAAATAGATATTCCCATAACATTTTCATTTTGTTCTACATAATTTGCCAAAGGATGTGCAAAATCGGGATAATCAACACTTTCTGCACTATTTGTACCGAAATCTTTTACCGAATAACCTTGTTTTTTTAAATATTTTTTTAGCACCTTTTTTAATTCAAATCCTGCATGGTCTGATGCTATTCCTATTAATTTTTTGTCTTGCATTTTTTGTTTATTATTAAATTTTTGAACACTAACAAACTACGAAATTACAAATAAAAATTGAAAAACGTATATTTTAATGTGAATTAGTTTTTTTTCACCTGTTTATAATTGAGAATTGAAAATTGAGAATTGAGAATTAAGGTTGTTTCAAAGAGATATTTTTAACCGAAAATAACGCTAAGTACGCAAAATTTTGCTTTGCGAAATCTTTGCGCACCTTGCGCTCTTAGCGGTTAAGTTTGCCGCCTCATAATCATGCCATTGTGTGTCTAAAAACCTTTAAGCATGGGAGGTTCATAAAACCAAAAAGGCTTTTTAATCGTTAATTTTCAATTTTCAACTTTTTTTAGTTTGTAAAAACGCACCCAATCTATTTCCATTTCCACCGGAAGGTCATTATCGTCAATATTTCCCACCCAATTGCCACCTAATTGCATATCAAGCAGCAAATAAAATGATTTATTAAAAGGATATTGATTTACTTTGTCGGTTTTTATTTTAGGATATATAAATGCCTGATTACCATTTACTTTGAATACTAATCTATCGGCATACATTTCTACTGTGTATATGTTGAACTTGTCAGGATTAATACGCTGTTTTCCGGTGTGTTTTGGGCGATTGCTAATGCCTAATCTCACGGTATAATACGAATGAACGGTTTGATAAACAAAATCATCGTAGTTAAGACGCTCCATGATGTCGATTTCGCCGCCGTCGGGCCATTTTCCCACATCGGGCAGCAGCCAAAACGCGGGCCAAGCTCCTGTGGCAGGATTTAATTTGGCTCTGATTGATATTTTGCCATCAACAAAGCCTACTTTTCCTTTCGTGGTAACGCCGCCGGTTATGTATTTTGCGGTGTCTTTGGGCAAAAAAGTATTTTTTAAACCTCGCAGCACCAATTTGCCATCGCGCCAAGAATAGCAACTGTCAGATTTCGACATGTGTCGGTTCCAATCGCTTAAACCTCTTGATATTCTCGACCATCGTGTGGTGTCCAATGAATTTTCGGAAAACTCTTCGTGCCAAACCATTGTCCACGATTGGGCTTTTTTCGCGCCTGTTTGTTTTCTTATTACATGGCAATTAGCAAGTAAAAAACTCACCATTATCGTTAATATAAATACTAGTTTTTTTTCCATATTGTAAATTTTACTAAAAAATGTCTTGTTTTTGTGCAAATTTATATACTTTTGTAACCAAATCAAAGGGTAATTGTATAAAATTTTTAATAAATAAATATACAAAAGTCTAATATTCAAATTTTTAATTACCTTGAATAAAAAAGACAATAAGCAATAAAAAACTTTTTTTGCTTAATTGTATTGAAGAAAAATATATTTTTGTTATTATTGCGGCGTGAAATTTATAGATAAAATAAAAGACAAGGTAGCAGATTTTGTTTTAAATAGAGAATTATTGAAACAAGAACGGCATAGTTATATACAAAATTTTGATAGTGCGCGCATAATTGGTTTTATTTTTGATGCAAGAGAGAATAGTGAATACGAGGCATCTATGCGGCTAATTAATTTTGCAAAAGAAGAAGGTCTGGAAATTTATGGGTTAGGCATTATAAATAGCATTGAACAAATAAATGCTTTACCCCACAAAGAAAATATAACTTTCTTTATTTTAAATGAGAAAAATTGGTTTGGCAAGCCTGATAGTAAGTGGGTTACAGATTTTTTGAAAATTACATTCGACATATTTATTGATATAAGTATGTATGACGTTTTTTCGTTGAAATATATTTTTGCCTGTGCCAATGCCAAGTTTAAAATAACAAATTCCGGCGAAAAATCTAAATATGCAGATTTTGTTTTAGAAATAGACAATAATCAAACTATTGATAATTTTACCAAAAACATTATCTATTATTTAAATTCAATAACTGTTGATTAATGTAAATTACGAGTTAAAAATGAAGAATGAAAAATGAAGAACGGCGAAGCCCTCACCGTAGGTAATTGAAAATTATAACGTTGATAATTAGTAAGTTGCATAAACAATACTTCGTTACATTTTTTGTAATCGGTTGATAATTAGTATTTTGCAAAACAGACTTTTGTTTGTACAATATCTTGATTATCAGCAATATAATTACTCATTGCTAATTGAATTAAATGTTGCCCTAAATCAAAATATTAAATACTGTAAATACTCTTGAGTATGTTGTCTGCAAAAAAAATAAAAGAACATAAAAACGATATAATTACCTATTTTTTAGTTGGTTTATTTATCTTATTAGTAACGTATTATGTAAGTCATTCTTATAAACGTTTACACATCAACAGATATGAAAAAGACCTCAAAACAGTAGGAACTAAATATGTAGAAAATATTAATTCAACATTATCTAAGATTTCTGCGATAGCTGATATAATGTCGGTATCATTTGTTGCCAACAAGGAAAATACCGAATTTATTTCACACACCAAAAATATTCTCAGGACAACTATGGCAAAGTATCCTGAAATAGCTATGACTAACCTCGTATTTAATGCCTCTAACATAACCTATGACGATGCTTTTTTAGACGACAGTACTCACCGATACAGCGTTTGTTTAAATAGAGAAGGCGACAGAATATCAGATATGTATGCAAGCACCGACTATTATAGCGAAGAGTTACAAGTGAAAATTGAAGACTTAACACAAAAAACTCAAACGAAGGTATTAATACCCGAAAATATAATTATACAAGACCGTTTTGCAACTGTTTTTCCGGTGGTTTCGGTAATATATAAAGGCAAATTCTTTTTAGGATACTTAATTTTATATGTTGATGCTGACATAAACAAACACAAAAAAGAATTTGAAAATTATGAATTATTTGTCTTTTCTGAGGCGGGGAAGTTGGTTTCGAGCAATGTTCGTTCAGCATTTTTAGACGATAAATTGTCAAAAATATGCAGCTCTTGTATGTCAAATTATGATGGCGATTATGACGTATCTATATCATCAAAACACATAACTGCTTGCTTTCATAAGGAATTGAGCAATTCTTCAACAATATTAAATGTGTGTGTAAGAGGACATGTTAAAGATATTGATTTGGGATATAGTTTATATGTAATTTGGACATTAGGTATAGTATGTTTAATTATAACCTTTGTGACTATATACCTGATAATGAAACGATATAGAGCAAGATGGACGAAAACAAATTTAGATATTCAGAAAGTTTTAAGTGGTGATATTAGTGCTGATAGATTATTGGAATTTGGCGCAGAAGAACATAAAATCTTAAAAAAATCCATTGTTGAAATTGAAAATACTTACATTAATCTAGTTGAAAACAATAAAAAAATTATAGCACAAGAATTTAACAGCATAACACCAATAAGTTCATTAAATAATAAAATTAATTCGAGTAATCAAGAACTTTACAACAAATTTAAAGAGATACATGACCAGCTGAGCGAAAGTACCCAGCAATTAGCAGAAATTAGATTAATCAATAAAAACTTGAATATAATTACAGAGCTTATTCAGAAAAATCACTCAAATGTGATGCTGATGATGGATTTGATGATACAAAAATTCGTTAGTTTGCTTGATTTTGAAATGGGTTCTGTATTTTTTAAAACAACTGAAAACGATACAGTATATTTAGAACAGATTGTAAGTTATGCTTACAGCGACAAGAAAAAAAATAAAGTTCGTTTTAAACTTGGAGTATCGTTGGTGGGAGCTTGTGCTGCTGAAAAACGAATAATTCACGTTAAGAAAATACCCAAAGATTATTTAAAAATAGTATCAGGTTTAGGCAGTACGCCACCAAAAAATATTCTGCTTGTGCCTCTTTTGTTTGAAGATAATGTGTTAGGTGTTATAGAGTTAGGTTCGTTACATGAAATATTGCCAAGTACTATAAGATTTCTTGAAAAAGTATCAACGAGTATTTCGGTGGTTTTATCATTAACACAATTGAACGAAATTAATGCTACAAAATTTGCACAAAGTGAAAGGGCAAGAAAATTCATTGCAGAACAGAATAAAACCCTCCAAGAAAACTTGTTGGAATTGAAAGCAATGCAAAATCAAACTAACGAAAATTTCGACTTACTAAATACAAAATTAGAAGCTGTAAATCACGCTTTTATGGTTGCTGAGTTTAATCCCAAAGGAGAATTAGTAAATACTAATATTAAATTTAACAATAGTTTACAATATTCTGTGTCAGAACTACAAGGTAAAAAAATACAAGATTTTGTAGATGAAAGTAAAATAGACAAATTTTATGCAGTAATGAAAAAATTGGGAGCCGGCAATGTATTTGAATCATTTTTAGATGTTAAAACAAGTAAAAGGAAATACAAAAAAATATACTCAATATTCTCTCCGGCATTAGACCACGATGGAAAAGTTAAAAAAATGTTTTTCTTTGGCATCGAAATATAAGGATAAACCACACCCGTGTTCAATTAGTAATGAACAGTTGATAAGTTATGTTTCGCTATCACTTATCTCTCATAAAATATAAAGTTATGCAATAATAAAATTGCGTAAATAAATTCCTGTAAAATGTTTATTATTAAAGTATTATCTGTTTTTATATTTGCTGTTGCAATAATTTAGTGAAAATTTCTAATAATAATATTTAGAAAATTAAATTGAATTATATACTTTTGTGGCGTAAAATGGGTTTTTGTGCTTACCTATTTTTCTCAGAACTTTATAATTCAAAATTTAGCACTAAGCATTTATAAGACAGAGTACAATATGCAGTATAACTTTACAGAAATAGAAAAAAAGTGGCAAAAATATTGGAACGAAAACAATACCTACAAGGTAGAAATTGACCACAAAAGACCAAAATACTACGTTCTTGACATGTTTCCTTATCCATCGGGAGCAGGTTTACACGTTGGACACCCGCTTGGCTACATAGCGTCCGATATTTTTAGTAGATATAAACGTTTGTGCGGATTTAATGTTTTACACCCAATGGGTTACGATGCTTTTGGGTTGCCTGCCGAGCAATACGCCATTCAAACCGGACAACACCCCGCAATTACAACAGCACAAAACGTTAAAAAATATAGAGAACAACTCGACACCATAGGTTTTTCTTATGATTGGAACAGAGAAATAAAAACCTCAGACCCTGACTATTATAAATGGACACAACAGGCTTTTATTCAGATGTTTAACCATTGGTTTAACAATAAAACACAAAAGGCTGAACACATTGACAGACTAATTGAAGTTTTTAAAACGGTGGGTAATAAAAACATTGATGCAGCCACAAGTCAAACCGAAATATTTTCAGCCGACGAGTGGAATAGCTACACCGAGAAACAACAACAAACTATTTTATTAAATTACCGATTGGCTTACCGTGCGCAAACCACAGTAAATTGGTGTGCCGAGTTGGGAACTGTTTTAGCCAATGATGAGGTAAAAGAAGGATTGTCGGTGCGGGGCGGATTTCCCGTTGTGCAGAAAAAAATGGAGCAATGGTCGTTGAGAATTACGGCTTATGCTGAACGTTTGCTATCGGGATTAGATGACTTAGAATGGTCAGACGCGCTAAAAGAAATGCAACGAAATTGGATAGGACGCTCGGAAGGAGCGCAAATGTTCTTTGATATAAAAGGAAGCGACCAAAAATTAGAGATTTTCACAACGCGACCCGATACCATTTACGGTGCAACTTTTATGGTGGTAGCTCCCGAAAGCGAGATGGTGGAAAGCCTAACAACCGCCGACCAAAAACAAGAGGTAGAAGAATATGTAAACAAATCGAAGAAGCGTAGCGAGCGCGAAAGAATTGCCGAAGTTAAAAATATAACAGGTTCATTTACAGGAAGCTATGCTATAAATCCGTTCACCGGCAAAGAAATACCAATTTGGGTAGCCGATTATGTTTTGTCCGGCTATGGCACCGGTGCGATTATGGCGGTGCCGGCTCATGATAGTCGCGATTATGCCTTTGCCAAACATTTTAACTTAGAAATAATTGAAGTTGTTTCGGGCGGCGATATTAGCAAAGAATCTTATGATGCAAAAGACGGTATTTTGATAAATTCCGACATAATAAACGGTTTGAATGTGAAGCAGGCAATTCCGAAAATTTTATCGGTAATTGAAGAGCGCAAACTTGGTACTCGCCAAGTAAATTATCGTTTGCGAGACGCTATTTTTAGCCGTCAGCGATATTGGGGCGAACCGTTTCCTGTATATTTTAAAGATGAAATTCCGTATCCGATTGATGAAAGCGAATTACCTTTGGAGTTACCCGAAGTTGATGCCTATAAGCCAACCGAAGACGGCAAACCGCCATTGGCACGAGCCAAAAATTGGCACACAAAAGAGGGCTATCCTTACGAATTAAGCACAATGCCCGGATTTGCAGGTTCATCGGCTTACTATTTGCGCTACATGGACAGCAAAAATCCCGATGCTTTGGTATCAAAAGAAGCTAATAAATATTGGCAAGATATCGACTTGTATGTTGGCGGGGCAGAACATGCGGTTGGGCATTTAATTTACTCGCGATTTTGGAGCAAATTTCTTTTTGATTTGGGTTATGTGGTTAAAGATGAGCCGTTTAAAAAGCTCGTTAATCAAGGTATGATTCAAGGACGTTCAAATTTTGTGTATAGAATAAAGAATACAAATAAATTTGTTTCTTATGGTTTGAAAGCGGATTATGAAGTTACGCCCATTCACGTAGATGTAAATATTGTGCATAATGACGTTTTAGACATTGAAGCATTTAAGAATTGGAATTCGGAGTATGCAACTGCCGAATTTATATTGGAAGACGACAAATATATTTGCGGATATGCCGTAGAAAAAATGTCGAAATCAATGTTTAACGTGGTTAATCCCGACAGCATTATTGAGCAATACGGAGCTGACACGCTTAGATTATACGAGATGTTTTTAGGACCTATTGAGCAATCTAAACCTTGGAATACCAATGGAATAGAGGGTGTTCATAAATTCTTGCGTAAATATTGGGGCTTATTTTATTCCAAAGATAAATTTGATGTTTCGGAAGCCGAGCCAAGCGATGAAGAATTGAAAATTTTGCATAAAACCATAAAGAAAGTAACTGAAGATATTGAGCGTTTTTCATTTAACACTTCTGTGAGTGCTTTTATGATTTGTGTAAACGAATTGAGTAGTTTAAAATGTAATAAAAAAGCAATATTAAGTCCATTAACTCGCTTGCTTAGTCCGTTTGCGCCACATATTACGGAAGAATTATGGTTTGCAATGGGCAATAATGAAACAATTAACAATGCTGATTTCCCGAAATTTGAAGAAAAATTCTTAAAAGAAGCAAGCATTGTTTATCCGGTAGCTTTCAATGGCAAACGCCGATACGAAATAAAAGTTGATGCAGATGCAAGCAATTCTGAAATTGAAAAAATTGCATTATCGCATGAAAATGCCGAAAAATGGATGAATGGAAAAACGCCTAAAAAAGTTATTGTTGTTCCAAAACGTATGGTAAATATTGTAATTTAACAGTTGTAGGAAAAAATAATTGCAATAAAATATTTAGCATATCAGTCTGATAATTAAGGCTTTTGTGATTGTTTGACAAACTTATTATAAAAAAATATTAAAATATAATAGGGGTTTTAAGGCACATTGGTTGTCTTATGATTGGAATATATATCTAAATTTTATAAATATAATATTAATTTTTAACACATTAAAATAAAGGAGGACTTGCCTATAGATTAAAATTTACTCTAATAACTAATAATGCATAAGATGAAAACTAAAAGAATTGAAGATTTCGAATTAGTAAAGCAATTTGTTAATGGAGACGTTAATGGTATTGAAGTTTTAATTAATAGACATAGAAATAAGGTTTTTACCTACATTTTGATGACGGTAAAAGATAAGCAGTTAGCAGAAGATATTTTTCAAGATACTTTTGTAAAAGTGATTTCTTCTCTTAGAAAAGGAAGATATACAGAGAAAGGTATATTCGTTTCTTGGGTAATTAGAATAGCCCACAATTTGATTATTGATCATTTTCGTAAGGCGCAGAAGTTAAGAACTTATTCTAATGAAGACAATGAAATTGATGTTTTTAACTCGCGTAAACTTTCAGAAGAAACTGTTGAAGATGTTTTAATAGCAGACCAGATAGTATCTGATTTAAGGGAGATAATTGATTTATTGCCTGATGAACAAAAAGAAGTTGTAATGCTAAGACATTACGGCGACCTTAGTTTTAAAGACATTGCCGATCAAACAAATGTTAGTATTAATACTGCATTGGGAAGAATGCGATATGCCTTGATAAATTTGCGTAAAATTATAGAAGAAAAGCAATTGATTCTAACTAAGTCATAGATATCAACACTTCGTTCAATTAGAAATTGTTAATAAACGATTATGTTTCTGATAATTAATATATTGTATAATTAAAAGTCTATCCTGTAAGGCTTTAATTATCTGTCGATTATGAGAATGTAGCGGAGTGTTAAGATATACAAGTGAGATGTTTTAAAGATTAACATTACTATCTATTAGAATTGAATTTTAGAAAATCTCTCAAACTGAATGATGGTTTGTGAGATTTTCGTTTTTTATAGGACTATTTTGGTATTGAAATTTTAAATCGTATTCAAATTCAAGAACAACCTTTGTCCTTCGAATTGAACTATTTTGGTATTGAAACAAAATGGATTGACTCCTGAAAAGATACAGGAAATGCTTTTAATTGGACTATTTTGGTATTGAAACAGCACCTTTTTTTGTTAATGCAACTGATGACGCAAACTTTTAATTGGACTATTTTGGTATTGAAACGAGGTTGCGGTCATCTTCCGTTCCAAGTCGCTTGCCATTTTTATTGGACTATTTTGGTATTGAAACAGCGAAGTCTCCGTTTCAAGATTTTTAATAGCTGTCTTCGAATTGGACTATTTTGGTATTGAAACGCGTAGGTAAGAGCTTTGCCATTTTCGAGCATTGCTCTTTTAATTGGACTATTTTGGTATTGCAATAAGCAATAAAGTGTTTGTGAAAAATTGTTGCGTAAAAAATTTTTTTTTTACAAAATTTCATACATTAATCATTTTTTTTATTATCTTTGCAACGTAATTGTATAAATACACCGTTTGCATTTTTGTAATAGGATGGTAATTAATATTTTGGAAAATAGATTTTTTGTTATCCAATGTCTTGATTATTAGTAATATAATTGTTAATTACTCATTACTAATTGCCAATTGAACAGAGTGTTGTTACTTTTAACCTTGAAATAATTAATGCCGTGAAAATATTTTTCAAACTACAACATAAAACGATGGCTATCTTTGGAGGTATCACCATTTTGGTGGTAATACTGATAAGTACAGCCAATTATTTCTCGGTAAAAAGAACACTTTATCAACATATTAAATCCAACCAATTGATACCTTTTGTAGAGGCTGCACAAGGGAATATGCACACCCTCATTAAAAAATCTTTTGAAACTGTAAACCTCTTAGCTTCTGACCCATCTGTTATAAAATGGGTGGAAGGTGGCGAAAAAGATGCCAACCTTACCAAAATTGTGAAAAATAAACTGAGTTCTATTACCAAATTAGATATTTATTTTATCGATTGTGTAGTTGGTGATAAAACCAAGCAGTATTGGACAGAAGACAGCGTGTTGAATGTAATTTCAAAATCAGATACTGACGACAGTTGGTACTTCGATTTTCGCAAATCGAACAAAAATATTGCTCTTAATTTCGATTATAATAGGGAATTAGACAAAACATTGGTATTTATAAATGGCAAAATTAAACATAATGGTAAATTTTTGGGAGTTGCGGCGGTTGGCATTGAGCCAATTCGTGTTTTGAAAGATTTTGATAGCAGAAAAATAACACCCAATAGTCAGTTGTGGTTTATTAATACCAAAGGTATGGTAGAAACGGCTCAAACCAAAGACGATATAGGGAAGCCATTGTCAGATATTCTGCCCAAAAATGTTGTTACAGATATTATGAACTCGAAAAAAGCCGGTGTTATAAGCGATATCTTAGTTGATAAAAGAAAATGTGAAATAGCATACATCGAAGTAGAAAACACAGGATATTATCTTGTGTTGGCAGCACCTAAAAAGGAGTTGTTAAGTTCCTTAAATTCAATAAAATATAGTGCTTCAATTTTGGGAATTATCATTACTGTTATAACAGTGTTTTTGATGTTTTACATTACAAGGTCAATAACAAAACCGTTGATTGACTTATCTCAATTTGCAGAAAATTTGGCAAAAGGCGATTTGAATACTCAAATGTCGGAGCGCACAATAGAAAATAGTAAAGAAACAGCAATGTTGGGTGATGCTTTAACAAAAATGCGCATAAATTTTGTGAATATTATAAGCGAAGTAAAACAATCGGCATCGGAATTGGAACAAGCAATGACTCTGCTTACTGATAGAGCTAAATTCCTATCCGACAACTCTTTACTTGAAGCAAATTATACCGAAGAAATATCGAAAACGATAAAACAAATAGGCACAGCTTTGAAACAACATTCTGAAAATTTGGGCAGTAATAAGCAAATTGTAAATAAGGCATCAGAAAATGTTCAAACAGGAGAGGAAATTATAAGCAAAGCATTAAGTGCAATAAACGACATAAATAATGATATTTCAATAATTGAAAATATAGCATCGCAGACTAATATATTGGCTTTAAATGCGGCAATAGAAGCGGCAAGAGCAGGAGAATACGGAAAAGGTTTTGCGGTGGTTGCAGGTGAGGTTAGAAAACTTGCCGAAAAAAGTAAAGACGCATCTGCCAGAATTACTAAACGCTCGCATAGTACTGTCGATATTTCAAAACAAGCAGGCGAAATATTCACAACATTGGTTCCTATTATTATTAAATCAAGTGAATTGACGGAAAAAACCAGCATGTCATCAAAAGAGCAAAGTTTGGGTGTTAATCAAATAGTTGATAGCGTGTTAGACCTTAATCGCCTAACTAAGCAAAATAGCGAAACTGCCGAAAAATTTAAAAATCTAACTGCCGATTTGCACAAACAAGCTCTTGCTTTGGATAAAATTATTTCGTATTTTAAAGTTTGAAAATTGAAAATTGAGAGTTGAGAGTTGAGAATTGAGAATTTGGCTTCGCCGTTCGTAATTCGTAATTTGTAATTCGTAATTTAACAAAGTTTTAATATAGAAATCCAAACAACCACAACGGAATTTGATTGAAAGCTCCCACTTCAATCATATCTTTTACCACAAAGGCATTGTCTTCGGTTTTTATCTGTTTCTTGGTTTTATTTTTTCCGCCTACCTCAAAAATATATTGATTGTCGACAAAAAAATCGCCGTGTTTAGGTAAACTAATTTCGTGTAAATCAGATAATTGTGATAGAAAAAATGTTTCTCGTAAATTGCCTGTATCGGGCTGATTATTAGCCAAAGCATAGCTTAAATTGGTATTGTGCAACCAAATTTTATCCGGTTTATTCAAACTGCTGATACTTCGCCCCGAATTATAATAAATATGAATAAGATGTGCTTTCGACAACCAATGCAAAACTTGAATTAATGCGTTTCGCGTTAAGCCAACTTTTTCGCTTAACTTGCTGATATTCGGAGTAAAAGGCACCGACAACGACAATACATAAAGCAAACGTTTTATTTTTGCAACCTTGGAATATTCAATATCTTGAATGCTTGGCAAATCTACTTCTAATATTAAATTTACGGTTTGCATAAGTTGCTGATAATAATCGGCGGTATTGCCTAAATAGTAGGGAAAAGCACCTGTTTTTAAAAAATTGTGAAAATGTTGTAAAATTTTCGTCTTTCTTACTATTTCTAATGCTATTTGCTGATGATTTTCTGTAATTTCGCTTAAATCGTAGGCAGGAAAATCAATTTTGTTAAACAAAATCAAATACTCTCTGAACGAAAGCGATTTTAATTCGTAAGTAATTGCACGTCTGCTTAAATCGGACTCGCCCTTGTAAATATCCAAAATAGACGAGGAAGTGAAAATAGTTTTTAAACCTCCAAAATCATCGTAAATTAATTTAATTTCTCTCGACCAATTAGGATATTTATGCACCTCGTCTAAAAGCAATAACTCGCCTCCAAATTGGTAAAAACGCTCGGCAAGACCGTACAAAGTATTTGAGGTGAAAAATAAATCGTCTAACGAAACGTACAGAACTTTTTTGTCCCGAAATTTTTTGGCAATCTGCAAAAGCAAGGTTGTTTTGCCAACTCCTCTTGCTCCTTTTATGCTTATCAATGGCTGTTTGTAGTTTATTTTGTCAAACAAATATCGGGTAAATCTACTTGGACTATTGCTTATTTTTAGTGCTGATTTTGTTAATAATGTTTCCATAATTTTGCTTTTATAAAATGCAAAAATAATACTTTTTTGATTTATATGAAAATATTTTTAATATTTTTTTGCTTTTTATAAAACTAATTTAGTTGAAATTTTGCTTTTCTAAAAAGCAAAATGGGTTAAAGAATGCTTTTTTATGATTCAAAATATTAATTTAAAATAAGCAATTTTTCTATTTTACTTGTTTTTTCGCCCGAATTGGTTCTCACTGAAAGTTTGTAGAAATAAACACCTCTGCCAATTTTGTTGCCAAAATCGTCTTTGCCGTCCCAAGCAATGCCCGCCGAACGATACGAGGGGCTGAGAAGTTCGGTGTGTATGGTCTTCACAATTCTGCCCGAAACCGTAAAAACATGAATAAATATTTCAAGAATTTCATTTGGGCGGTTGTGCTCAAAAAAGAACGATGTATTGGTTGAAAACGGATTAGGATAATTCAATACATGCCTGATAGCAAATTCCTTAGTATCCACCACCGTGAACCTAATAGAATCAACCGAAGAATTATTAAAAATATCCCAAGCCTTAATGCGTATAATGTGTTCGCCAACTTCCATTTTTGGCAATTTATAATTGATTTTACCACTTGTAAAATTGTCAATATCAGCCTCATAGAAATCGTTTAAAATATATTTCTTGTTTCTATCATTGTCGATAGTTGCCACAATATTGTGCCCAATTCCTGTGCCCGTTGTGTTAATTCCGCTCGCATCTTTAATGCCTACAATCAGGTTTGGTCTATCATTGGTGATGCCGCCATCTACAAAATTTTCATCATTCAAAAATATGTCAATTTCAGGTCCAATTTTATCATTATCGCTCATATTATCAGAAATTCCACCTATAAAAATATTGGTAAAACTGCCTTTTGCGTCTTGCATAATTTGTTTATTGTCAGCATAATAACTTATTTTACCTTTGTCAATATTGTATTTTATATCTTTCGGAACTACAAAATTGAATTGAAAAACTCCATTTTTAACACTTGCTTTTCCTCTGAATATTTGACTTTTTTGGGTTGAAAATTCAAAAACGCCGTCGCCATCATTATTTAGAGTTTTCACATTTTGCTTTTTATCAAAAACTGAGGCATACAATATTCCGTTGTAGTTTTTTTGTAAATTATTAGATTCATCTTGAATTTCTCCCGTTATTTTCACTTTTTCAAAAGCACTAATAGTGTCAATTTTTTCGACACTGTGATTATTTATCGTTTTAGTTTTTACAAAATATCGAGGATTGGCAATTTGCAAAGCAGGGTCGCCAAATAGCGTAAAATTGCGCTTATTCATATCGCTACCCACAGCGTTTTTCGTTAAACGCATGATGTCGCCAAGTCGATAGGCTTCGTTGCTATGTGGTTTATTTTCAAAGAAATAGTTGTAAAATTTAGTGTTCAATTCAAAATTTGGCGAGGCATAAACCACGCGCGTTGTGGTAAACATGGCAATAGCACCTCCGTCAGGATTTAAAAACAGATGTTCGCCGGCGGTAGTTTCTTTGTAGTAGTCAAATCGGCTAAATTCGCAAGTTGCGGTCATAAACACCGGCAGTTTGTAAGCGTTGTTCCATTTTCTAATTTGGTCGATGGTGATGACGCGTTCTTCTGCCAAGCCTGTTTTGCCTCCATGCCCCGTATAATTCACAAGCAAAACGCCATTATTTATCTGATTATCAATATCTAATACTGCATCAGGGTATCTTTGCCCCGTTGATGAACTTTTTTGCACATAAGCATCTAAAAATATTTTTTCGATATTCAAATAAGAGTATTGTTTTTCTAAAATATTGCTCAATTCATTGGCTTGCGAAATGTGCAAATTAGCATCTTCATCGTCTGCAATAAAACAGACCCTATTTTTCCATTCGCCCAATGTTTTAATGCTTTGATAATTTTTAATTTTCTGAATTACTGCCGCTGCTTCCGTTTTGTTTTTCACCGGAAAACGCCCGATGCCAATATCTAACAAGCCAAAATGTTCGCCCTCGTCATCATCTAACAAACCAAAATAATCATCGGTAACGAAAGACTCCGTAGGACTTAATGAACTCTCTGATTGATAGGTTGGTATAAAATTGGTATTGCCCGAAAAAACATGCCTGTTGTCGTAAGAACCATCGCCGAAAAGACATAAATATTTGGGCAATTCTGTCTCATTTTTAGCACGGTCGTAAAGCATTTTCATAAAATTTCTAATTGCTGAAACATCGGGCGCACCCGAAGAAAATTCGTTGTAAACCTGATTTGTACTCACAACCACAACCTTTAATTTGTCGTTTTTGTTGTGAATTTGTTTAAGCTCGCGAGCAAAACTCAAAAATTCGTTGGGGCTGACAATTACCAAATCGGCGCGCTCAATTCCGTGCAAATTCTGATTGGCAACCAAGCCCACATCTTCGCCTTTTGTAATGGGCGAATAAGCCTGCGAAAGCTCAAAGGCAACAAATTCTTTAAGCTCATTAGTTTTTTGTTTAAAGCCTAATAATGAACCATTTATATCGGTTGAAATTTGCTTAACTTCCGTAGGAATACTCACGTCCCACACCAATAAATCGCTATTTGCATTGCCAATATTGAACTGTGAAATATTGCCATTTCCCACTGATTTTGTATCTCTGAAATGCAATTGCTGCCCCGTATAAATCAGTTTTCGCCGCGCATTCACAGTCAAATAATCAATCCAAGCCTCCGATGATGCAGTGCTTTTGTTAAACACAATATCAACTGTTATTTTGTCGGTATTTTTTGCTTTTGTTTCAAATTTAGAAATTTTTTGCGATGCAAATTTCGAAGTATATCCATAATTAACAGCCGGAATATTGGTAGAAAAATTTGCGCCCTCAAACGAAATATTAAAAGAAGTATTAAGAGGCGAACGAGCTAGTAATGAGCTGATTATTTTTACATTAGAACCTTTAACAAGATTAGGCATCGTAAAATTAAAATGAAAATCGGTGGTGAAATCTAAATGTTCGCCCACCCACAATCTGCCCGAACCGATTAGATTGACGCTGTCTATTTCGTGGAATGCCAAAGCATCAAAAGCATTTACCGTTTGGTTGGCAGATTCCTGCGGATTTGCTGCAATTTCTACCTTATTATTTTCACCCGAATTATAATCAGAACTCAAAAAATAATAGGCATAATCGCTATATAAATTCAAATTTTGACTGAAAATATTTTGCTTATCATCGTATTGCCATTTCACAACTCCTTGCGCATAAAAATATACTGTTTCGTCTTTGATAAATATCTTATTTTCAACTAAATCATCAATTTTATTTTGCGAATTATAGAAAGGCAACATTGAGCCGCCGCTACCAAAAATACGCACATTTGCGGCATCTTTTATGCCTAATTTTTTAAGCTCGGCAAAAGTTAGTTTGTAAACACCGCTTTTGGCAATTTTTATTTTTACCCATTTTCCGGAGCTTAGAACTGACTTATTTCGGTATAATTTTTTTGCCGATTTTGCTCGTCTTTCGTTCTTTGTGTCAATTAATTTTACATCAAACGACACCAATTTTTCATATTTTTGATTTGCGGGATTTTTTCTGAGCGGAACGAACGAAAATTTTAAAAATTTGCGTTTTTGAGCATACACAATTTCGTTTTTAAGCTCAATTTTTTCAGAAATTTTGTCAATATCATATACTTCGGCAATATCTTTGCTCGTTAAACTAATAAATTTTGTGTTTACTAATTCGGCTTTCTTATTGCCTGCTAATAAAGGGATTAATTTTGAAAAAACAGGCAAATAATTAACATAATAATTGTATGATGCACCTTTGAAATATAACAAATATTTGTTTGATTGTGTAGATATTTCTAATTTGGGCGCGAAAAATGCTTGTTTTTCATGCCATTTTATATCGAAATGCAAATCTTGATGCTGAGAAAACATTTTAAACGAAAAAAATAAAAAGCAGATTGATATGTAGAATTTGAATTTACGCATAAAAAGTTAAAAATTAAAAGTTAAAAATCGAGAATGATATGATAAATGTGAATTAAGAGTTGAAAATTAAAAGTTAAAAGTTAAAAATTTAACACTTCGAAGTGATTTAAACTTTTTTTTGAATGATTAAAAGATATTATTGCTTTTATTTTAAGACTTTTAAGCCGTTAGCCTTTGGACTTTAGCCGTTAACTTTTGTAAAAAGACTTCGTCTTTTTACAGTAAAACTATCTTGCCGAAGGCAAAAAAAAGCTAAAAACCAAAGGCTAACAGCCAAAAGCACTTATAAAATGTAAAAAGACATGACAAAAGTTAGAAAAAAGTTTA
>PDWI01003683.1_pt1 | contig 21366 bp, 18 predicted proteins | sample 1430891 | NCBI WGS metagenome assembly PDWI01 (sample SAMN01162508, study PRJNA174530) | Oral metagenome, whole genome shotgun sequencing project. | biome: Marine environment; feature: Marine mammal; material: Swab sample of the gingival sulcus; isolation source: swab sample of gingival sulcus... | reverse complement strand
TTTAGTAGTTTCGTTAAGGCTAACGCTTTTTACCGCAATTGTTTTAGCTTTAACAGTAACTTCGCAAGTAGCGGTTTTGTTTCCGTCCTCAGTAGTAACTGTAATGGTAGTAGTTCCATCTTTTATAGCAGTTACTTTGCCGTTTTCTACTGTTGCAATCTTATCGTCTTTACTGCTCCATGTTACATTTTTATTAGTAGCGTCATTCGGAAGAATTGTTGCAGTTATAGTGAAAGACTCTTCTTCGGTTAGCTCTTTTGTTGTTGGTTCTAATGTGATGCCTGTTACTGATATTATTTTATTTTTAAAATCAGCCCATTGAGTTGCATTGTCGTAAGCCTGTTTTGTTGTTGTAGGTATATATAGTTTACAATTTTCAACATCAACACCTTTAAAAACAGTGTTTCCTAACGTAACTTTTGTAACATCTGTAATTAATGATTTAATAGAAGTTAATCCACTACAATTTGTAAAAGCATTGTCGCCAATATTTGTAATTGAATTTGGTAGAGTTACTTCGGTTAGTTCAGTGCAATCGGCAAAGGTGTTTTCGCCAATGCTTGTTACAGTATAGTTTACACCGTCGCTTGTTACATCTTCAGGTATATTTATTTGCCCTTTGTATTTTGGGTCTTTGTTTATTACCTCTACTGTTTTGGGGTCAGTTTCTGATGTTACTTTGTATTTTATTCCGTTTACCTCAAAAGTTTTTGCAGGTGAAGTGCTTGCTTGGTAGGTTATTAACATTACATTCCTTTGTTTTAAGCCTGATTTACCCACAGTAGGGTATGCTGTACTAAAATCAACATCATCGTCGGCGTAGTATAGAGTACGGAATGGTTGTTTTATTACATTACCAGGATAACAATAGAAGTCATTAAATGTTTGAGTAGTAACGCCATCAGGAGCATGTTGGGCTACCATTATCATTAAATTGTTACCTGTGTATTTAAAGTTTTTATCTAATGTAAATTTAAAGATATAATCAGTTTCATCTGTATAGTTAGTGGCTTCGTCAAAATTTATTTCAAGTGGTTGGTTGTAAAATAAATCTTCATCGGTTACTTGTATCCATTCAAATTCATTGTCATCGTTTTTAACATATCTATCTTGGTCAATTTCTTTTAAATATATTTTAATATTATGAGTATATGCACTACCTAGCCAATCAGGACTAATATTAGCTCTATATATTAGTTCTGTAATATCGTTTCCAGTTATATCTTTTAATTCATCTTTTGTATAAATTTGTTGGGTTACACTGTATTTATAAGCAAATACTATTGGTGCTTTTTGGTCTATACTTCCTTCAAATTTATCTTCTGTATTTTCAAAATCGCCAATATTTAATTGGCTTTGAGCTACTACGTTTGTTACTGTCATTATAGACGTTAACAATAAAAAAAGTGTAATTATTCTTTTCATCATTTTTCAAATTTATGACCTCGTTATAAGGTCTGGTTAGTTTTTAATTATTTTGTTTATTTTATTATTTACTTTTACAAAGTATATTCCTGATTTTAAGTTGCTTATATTAATATTTGTTTTCTTTGATTTCAGGATTTCTGTATGTACTTTTTGTCCGTTTATATTGTATATTTGTAACAAAGTAGTTGGTGTACTTTGTTCGTTTAAGTTTACCGTAAAGTGTGTTTTTACATACGTTGGATATAAGGATAATTTCGTTTCAGTGTGCTTTATTCCTACTACTTCTTTATCTTGATACGAGATAATCATACAAGCTCGTTGCCTTAATGCTCCTTGTGAGTATTTGGGGTAAGCTGTGTTTTGGTCGCTGTTGTCATCAGCATAGTATAATGTGCGATGTGGTTTATTTGTTACATTAGCAGGATAGCAATAAAAATCGTTATAAATTTCTTCAGTAACATCACCTTTTGAATAAGCTCGTAACATAACAAGTAAATTTTTACCTGTGTAATAAAAAGGTTTGTCTAATTTTATTGTAATTATAGAATCCCCCTCTAAGCCTTCTACAGCTATATTGTAAAAGTTAAGGGATAAGTCAGTGTTGCTATATACATCATCATCCGATACTGTTTCCCACTCAAATTTACCATGTTCTTTTTTAGTGAAATGGTCATAATCTATTTCTTTCAGATATACAGTAATTTTGTAATTACTTGCTTGTTGAAAGTTATAGTCTGGTGTAAGTTCAGAACGAAACTGTATTTGAGTTAATTCTTTGTCTTTTACAGTGCTTAACTCTTCTGCGGTGTAAATCTGTTGGGTAACGCTATACTTGTAGCAAAATACCATAGGTGCTTTGTGGTCGATGCTACCTTCAAATTTTGCGGTGCTGTTGTTAAAATCACCTACATCTAATTCGCTTTGTGCGATTAATAAACTTGGGATAGTTACAATTAAATATACTAATGCCCATCTGATAAAATTGTTGTTCATTATAAATTTATTTTAAAATTAAACAACAAAATTATATATAATATAACTTACGTACAATCCCCAAAAGTAGCTATTTATTTGTGGTTTAATAGCTATTTGTAGCTATATGATTTCGCAATAAAAAACCCCTTGAATAAGGGGTTTTATTATTTTTTTGTATTAAAAAGAAAGTGTGTTTACCAAGCGAACATAGGTCTGTCGCACATCATAGCGTTAACCTCTTTTCTTACTTCGGTAATTACATTTTCGTCCTCAATGTTTGATATTACTTTGTCGATTAAATCAACAATTTTAATCATGTCGTCTTCTTTTAAACCTCTGGTTGTAATTGCTGGAGTACCAACACGTAAACCTGAAGTTTGGAATGGCGAACGGCTATCGAAAGGAACCATGTTTTTGTTTATTGTAATATCAGCTTTTACAAGAGTGTTTTCAACTAATTTACCTGTTATTTCAGGGAATTTAGTTCTTAAGTCGATAAGCATTGAGTGGTTATCTGTTCCTCCTGATATTACTTTATATCCCTTATCCATAAAGGCTTGAGCCATAACTGAGGCGTTCTTTTTAACTTGAGTTTGGTATTCTTTGTAGCTTGGGTCTAACATTTCGCCAAAAGCTACAGCTTTAGCAGCAATAACATGCTCTAAAGGTCCGCCTTGTACGCCTGGGAATACTGATGAGTTAAATATTGCAGACATTTTTTTAACAACACCTTTAGGAGTAGTTAATCCCCAAGGGTTATCAAAATCTTCGCCCATAAGTATAACACCACCACGAGGTCCACGCATTGTTTTGTGTGTTGTTGAGGTTACAACGTGTGCATATTTTACAGGGTTGTCAAGTAATCCCGCAGCAATAAGGCCTGCTGGGTGAGCCATATCTATCATTAATATTGCTCCTACTTTATCAGCAATTGCTCTCATTCTTTTGTAATCCCATTCGCGAGAGTAAGCTGATGCTCCACCAACAATTAATTTTGGTTTCTCTTCTAAAGCCACTCGCTCCATCTCGTCGTAATCAACAGTGCCAGTATCTTCTTTTACTTTGTACGATACGGCTTTGTATAATAAACCTGAAGCATTTACAGGCGAACCGTGTGAAAGGTGTCCTCCGTGTGCTAAGTCTAAACCTAAAAATGTATCTCCAGGTTTAAGTATAGCCATAAATACAGCCATATTTGCTTGAGCTCCTGAGTGAGGTTGTACGTTTGCGTATTCAGCTCCGTAAACTTGCTTTAAGCGTTCTATTGCTAAATTTTCAGTTTCATCAACACATTGGCAACCACCATAGTATCTTTTTCCGGGATAACCTTCAGCATATTTGTTGGTCATACACGAACCCATAGCCTCCATTACTTGTTCGCTAACAAAGTTTTCCGATGCTATTAACTCAATTCCATTTTTTTGTCTTTGGTGTTCTTTTTCAATGATGTCAAAAACTACGTTGTCTCTTTTCATACGTTCAATATATTTATGATTTAAAAAAAATTATATTTATAAATGTAAAAAATGTTTTTTTGTACATTGTTTGTAAAGATACAAAAATAAATAACTTTTGCGAAATAAAAATTATTGTGCAAAAAAATAGCTTTATTTTATTCGTTTATATATAAGTTGATTAAGCCTTCGGGAGATTCTATATTTAATATCTTATTCTCGGTGTCTATGGATAGTATAAAGTCCTGATTAAAAGGAAGTAATATCTCGTTATTGTTGTGGTTTATAGCTATTAATGGATTATTTTTATTATCGATAAAATCTTCTATTATGCCGATATCTCCGTAATTTTTGTCTGTAACATTAAATCCTATTAGTAGTGAGGGTGATATATCGTTTTCTGATGTGTCAATATCTTGCTGTGGAATAAATACATTGTAATCAATAAATTCTATTGCTTTTGTTTGATTATCAATGTGTTGTAGTTTTACGGATATTTTGTTTGTTTGTAGGTTCTTTTTTGATTCAATAAAAAAAGGAACCATTAATCCGTCTATTTCAACGAATAACGATTCCTTTATATTGTTAAATAAGTTTACGTCGTTTAGTTCTATTACCAACTCGCCTTTTACCCCTCTTGTTTTTGTTATAAAACCTATTGGTAAAGCGTTGGTATAATCTCTCATAAGTTTAAAATTAGCGACCAAAGTTTAGGATTTGTAAAAATTAACTCATATTATATGTGTTAATCATAATCTCAGACATGGTCTGTTTAATTATATTTTATAAGTAAGATTCTTTTTGCTAAACTTTTTTTGCTACGCTTCTTTATTTTCTTCTGTTTCAGCTTTTGGCTCTTCAGCAGGAGCTTCAGCATTTGCTTCAGCTTCAGTTTCTGCATTTGCCTCTGCTTCGTTAGCTTCAGCTTCGGCAGCTTTAGCAGCCTCTTCAGCTTCTTTTGCTAATTCAGCATTCTTTTCAGCTATTGCTTTTGCTCTTTTTTCGTTTACTTCTGCTTCAGCTTGTAATCTTGATTTGTATCCAGCTTCTTTTTCAGCTTTCAATTTGTCTTTTACAGCTTGTAATTTCGATACTTTATCAGCCATCCAAGTGTTGAATTTTTCTTCAGCAGCAGCCTCGTCAAAAGCTCCTTTTTTTACACCCTCTAAAAGGTGTTTTTTCATTAATACTCCTTCTTTTGAAAGAATTGAACGTGCGGTGTCAGTTGGTTGAGCACCATTCTGTAACCAATGTAAAGCCCTGTCAAAGTTAAGTTCAATAGTAGCAGGATTAGTATTAGGGTTATACGAGCCTAATTTTTCTATGAACTTACCATCACGTGGTGCCCTGCCATCGGCAGCAACGATGTTGTAGATTGCGTTACGCTTTCTACCACCTCTTGCTAATCTAATTTTTACAGGCATAATTTTACTTTTTTTAAATTATTAAAATATTATTTATTTTTTTAAGGGTGCAAATATAGTATATATTTTTTATTAATGCGAAAAATAAAGAATTAAAAATTAAAAATGACGAAAGGCTAACTATTATTGTTAGTAATTATTTATGAGCCATAACATCATATAACTATATTTTATGGTAATTCCTAAAATGTAATTTTTAACTCTTAATTAAAGGTTGCTTATTGATTTATTCCTTTACAATATGCATAATCCTTTCAGGTTTACCATCGTTAGGTGCAGGTTTTATTTTTAACAATTTGGTAATTAAATTGTAAATATCGGTATTATAAAGTAAACCTGCATTGTAATCTTGTTTAAATGAATGTCCGTAAGCATAAAATATTGCATTCATTTCAGAATTTGAGTTGTCGTAACCATGTATCCCATTTATTAATTTTCGTTTACGTGTAGTTAAACAGCTCCATGCACTATCGGCAACAACTACAATATTGCTTACTCGCTCATTTTGTTTTAAATGAAAACGCTCTGGTATTTCTTCTTTCTTCCAAACATTAATATGTTTAGCTTTTTTAAGATTTGTGTATAACGAATCAACACAATCTTCTTTTGTATAAACATAATAAATAGGGTTACCACTTAATATTGTATCAACCCAATTAAAGTTGATGTAATCCTCCATATAAACAGTTTTGTTTATATCGGTTTGAGTCATTCCGTGGTCGGATACAATTATAAAATCTATTGAATCTTTTATATCAAGCGATGCTAATTTGTTTATAAAGATGCCTAATAGGCTATCAATACGCTCTACACTGTTTTTCACTTGTATGCTGTTGGAGCCAAATTTATGTCCACTATGGTCGGGCTCAAAGTCGTACCAAGCAATTAGGTGTGGTCGGTATTTGTGGGGTAGTTGTAGCCAAGCTAGTACTGTGTCAGCTTTTTGTTCAAACGAAATGCGTTTGTCGTATTTTTTCATTATGTCAGGATAGTAGCCTTTTATTTTTGCTTCGGAACCTACCCAGCCATTTGTTGCAGTTTTTATTTTTTGTGAGCTGGCAGTAACCCAAATAGGTTCGCCTCCGTAAAATAGTCCATTGCTAACAGCTGATTTGTTGTAGATTGAATAATATTTGTTTAAATCGGTAGCATAAAATGAGTTAGCTATTATCCCATGATTACCGGGATATAACCCTGTTGCTATGGTATAGTGGTTTGGGAAAGTTATTGTAGGAAAACTTGCTTGTAATGATGCTTTTACTCCGTTTTTAGATATATAATCAAACGTTGGGGTGTTTGCACTATCGGTGTAGTCGTGTCTAAATCCGTCTAACGATAACATTATTACATAGTTATTTGAAGGTGGGGGAGTGTGTTTATTTTTATAATTTATAAAATCTTGAAATAAAACTATGGCGGATAAAACTATTAAAGCAATTATTATAAAGCGTTTCATATTTAAACTTTTCATTGATATATTTTTAGTGTGTTTAGATTATTAAGTGTTAATTCTAAAAAATACTATATTCTGAATTATTTCTATTTTACCAAAGTGCCCGATAAATAAAAAAAATCTATGTATTTATTATATCGAACTAACGTTGTTTGTGTGCTATTTTTAAAAGCCCAGCAAAATAGCTAAAATAAAAACTGAAAAGCAATTATTTTATACTAATAAAACTAAAAATTGTATTTTTTGTTATTTTTGCGATTATGATACAAAATACAGAGATTCCAAATAAAGTAGCGGAGTATTTATTGCAGATAAAAGCAGTAAAACTTTCGCCCAAAGAGCCATTTACTTGGGCTTCGGGGTTAAAATCGCCAATCTATTGCGATAACAGACAAACCCTTTCGTTTTTAGAGGTGCGTAATTACATCTGTAATGCATTTGCACAGAAAGTAACTGAATTGTATGGCGATGTAGATGTTATAGCAGGAGTTGCTACGGGAGCAATAGCTCATGGAGTGTTGGTTGCTCAGGTGTTAAATAAGCCTTTTATTTATGTGCGTCCTGATGCAAAGGGACATGGTTTAAAAAATAAAGTTGAGGGCTATTTTGAAGAAAATCAGTCGGTAGTGGTTATCGAGGATTTAATATCAACAGGCGGAAGTAGTTTAAAAGCAGTTCAGGCTCTGCGAGATGTAAACGTTGATGTTAAAGGTTTGTTAGCTATCTTTACCTACGGATTTGATAAGGCAGCTAATAATTTTAAAGAAAATAACTGCGAATGGCATACCTTGTCAAATTATAATGCTTTGATAGAAACCGCCTTAAAAACTAACTACATCAGTAATGATGATTTAGAATTATTGAAAAAATGGAACACTGACCCAGAGCATTGGTTGGACTAATTTTAATGTAAGATAAGAGTTGAAAAATCATTCTTAATTTTTAACTCTTAACACTTAAATTGATAATATTTTATGGAGATAGTAAGCAGAATAGGAAAAATACAAACTAGTAGTGAGCGTGTATTTTCATTAATTTCAAATTTTGATAATTTACAAGATGTGCCACTACCTAATGGAGTAAATAATTTTACTCATGATACCGATACTTGTTCGTTTGATATAGATAAAATAGGATTGGTAACAATGAAGATTGTTGAACGTGAAGCAAACTCATTAGTTAAAATAGAAGGGGGAGAGGGGAGTCCTATAAAATTTAAGTTGTGGATACAATTAAAAGAGCTTAGTAATGTTGATACTAGAGTACGTGTTACTTTACGAGCTAAAATTAATATCATGCTACAACCAATGGTAAAAAAGCCTTTAAATAATTTTGTAGAAATGCTTGTTACTCGTTTAGAGGGAATTAGGTAGAAGGTATATTCTTAAATATAGAAAATAATAAAAGCCCAAAGGTTTGATTTATGTCAATCACTGTGGGCTTTTGTTTGTTGTATGTAAAAAAGGTTATTTAACGTGAGTTCGATATAATAATTTAATGTTTAATTAACATAATGTATCTATATATAAACCTATGAGGTTGGAAGTCCGAAGTCCGAAGTCCGAAGACGGAAGTAGTGAAGCCTTATTTTTTACATCTAACAGTTACCCCCCCCCCCCTGAAACTTCGGTCTTCTGACTTCCGACTTCCGACCATTTTTGATAATAATCAATTTAATGATTAGTTTTCAATTTATTATTGTATTTCCTTATTTAGTAAGCGTTTGCCAAATCATATCTTTTAGTTCGCTTATTCCTTGTTGGGCTATCGACGATATGAAAATATACGGGATGTTAGGCAAATCCTGTTTTATTTCTTCTTTTAGTTCGTCGTCTAACATATCCGATTTTGATATTGCTAATACTCGGTTTTTATCAAGTAACTCAGGGTTGTACTGTTTTAGTTCGTTTAGCAGAACTTTGTACTCGTTGTGAATATCATCGCTGTCAGCAGGAACTAAGAATAATAGCATTGAATTTCTTTCAATATGGCGTAAAAACCTTAACCCTAATCCTTTGCCAAGATGTGCTCCCTCGATAATTCCCGGTATGTCTGCCATAATAAATGAACGATTATCGCGATAAGCCACCATGCCTAAGTTGGGTGTTAGCGTTGTAAATGCGTAATCGGCAATTTTAGGCTTAGCTGCCGACACTACCGACAAAAGTGTTGATTTCCCAGCATTAGGGAATCCTACTAAACCAACGTCGGCAAGTATCTTTAGTTCTAATATACGCCAGCCTTCCTCGTGTTCCTCACCGGGTTGAGCATAGCGTGGAGTTTGGTTTGTGGCGGTTTTAAAGTTGTGGTTACCTAAACCTCCTTTACCACCTTTCATCATAATAAACTCTTGGTCGTGTTCGGTTATTTCTCCAATTACTTCATAGCTATCAGGGTCTTTAATAACCGTTCCTAATGGCACTTCAAGTACAATGTCTTTACCGTCGGCACCAGTTTTTAGTGCAGAGCTACCAGCTGTTCCGTCTTCGGCAAAAATATGTTTGCGGAATTTAAGATGTAGGAGTGTCCATAATTGGTCGTTTCCGCGTAAGATAATGTGTCCGCCTCTACCACCATCACCACCATCGGGTCCTCCCTTGGGTATAAATTTCTCTCTACGAAAATGCGATGCTCCCTTTCCTCCGTTACCGCTACGGGTAAATAATTTTACGTAATCAACAAAATTAGATTGTGCCATTGTTTATGCTTTAGTTAGTTTTGGTATCCTTTTGGATTAATTTTTAGTGTGTCCTGTGCTAATTTAATTTCTTGCAATTCGCCTGAATGCTTGCCAAATACGTCCGATAGTTTTATGCACTCTTGCCATTCGGCTTTTTCGGTAATTTTGCAACGGAATAGTTTCATAACAATATTCATACCCTTAATGTTGTTGCCAACGTCGTTTGTTAGGTTTGTACCTATTCCAAAATTTGCTCTTATTCTGCCTTTACAGTATTCTTTTATTTTTATGGCTTTTTCAACATTTAAACTGTCGGAGAATACCAAATATTTTAGCTGAGGGTCAACGCGTAACTCCTCGTATCGTTGTATAACCTTTTCTACAAATACAAAAGGGTCGCCACTGTCATGACGTAAACTTGTGAATAGGGTTGCGTGTTTTTTGCTGAAATTCTGCAGAAAGACATCAGTAGTGTAAGTGTCGGTTAGTACAGTTCCTAAATCACCGTCATATACGTTTATCCAGTCCTCCATCGACATGTAATTGGCTTGTTTGTATCCAAAAATTGACCCGTGGAACTGAACCCATTCGTGAGGATGAGTACCCGATACACGTAAGTTGTGCTTAAAGGCTAAATATACATTGCTTGTTCCGTAAAAATTTTCGCCTGAATGCTTTTTTAATAATTGAGTAATGCGGTCTTCAACATCAAAGCTAAAACGCCTACGCATACCAAATAACGAGAATACTATATCGTTATCTTTCATTGTTTTAGCTTTTTCTATAGCCGACTTCTCCATATATTCTATATCGGGTTTTTTGCCCGTTTCTCTGAAGAATAATTCGGATACTGTGGCAAGTATCATTGTTTCCCAAAGCGTAACGCGGTAAAGTAAGCCTGATGCAGTAATCCTAAGTTTATTGTTTTCCATAAACACCCTCACTTCGTTCGGATTAAAACGGAATCCTTTTAAAAAGTCAATGTAGATAGGTGGTAGGTATGGTAACTTATCTTTTAAAAATTGTTCCTCGTCGTTGGTTAAGTAAAGTTCCGACATTTTTTGTATTTCTTCCTTTACTAAAAGGTCAAATCCTTTGGGGTAGTTGCCGTTGTTACGGTCGATAAATTCAAATTCGCCCCAAGCACGAGGATATAATTTAGAATAAGCGTAGCTTGTGGTGAGTTTGTATAAGTCTGTATCGAGGATACTGCGAATGATACCCATAATGTGTGTGTTTTGGTAATTTTTTATAAATAAGCGACAAAGCTAAGGATTTAAGTTAAAAGTTACAAGATAAAAGATGAAAGTTACAAGATACAAGTTGAAAGATGCAAGTTGCAAGACAAATTAAAAGTTACAATGTGCTTGAATATTTAAACTTGCATCTTGTATTTTTTTATTTTATTATTCTATCAAAAAAATTGAAACTAATATTATTTTTGCTTTCAATATTTATAAAACTTAAAATTTAAATTTATGAATAACAATAAATATCAGTATGAATTAAAATTGAAAGTTCGCGATTATGAATGTGATTTACAGGGAGTTGTTAATAATTCGGTTTATCAGAATTATTTGGAACATACACGACACGAGTATTTGCAACATATAGGTTTAAATTTTAGTGAGATGTTTAAAAAAGGCATAGTGGCAATGGTGGCACGTGCCGATATTCAGTATAAGTATCCGCTAAAAAGTGGCGATGAGTTTATTTCAAAGCTATACACAAAAAAGGACGGAATAAAATATCTGTTTTATCAGGATATTTATCGTGCCGAGGATGAAAAATTGTGTGTAAAGGCAATGATTACGACAATCACGGTGGTTAATGGTAAATTAACTGTATGTGATGAGGTGGTTGATGTTTTGGATAAATACAGTATATAGTTTTGAGTGTTTAGTTTATGTCGCTAATATTCAGAGCTTTGTCTTGATGAGTTGTGTCTTGAAACTTTTATCTTGCATCTTGTAACTTGAATCTACTTTAATATTGAAAAATAATAAATTGTTGAATAGTTTTTGTATTTTTGTTACAAATAAATTTATTGATATGGATTTACAAACAAGAAAATTAAATTTAATTACCTATTTATCTCAACTTGAAGATGAAAGTTTTATCAATAAGATTGAGGATATATTATATGCAAAGAATCCAGTAGATGAATTTAATTTCAAACCTTTTACTCAAGAAGAATTAATACATCGTATTAAAAGGTCTGAGAGTGATTTTTTAAAGGGTAACTGCAAGACACAAGAAGAGTTAGAGGATATTTCTGCAAATTGGTAATTATAAGATTATTTACAAAATACAAGATAAAAGCATAATTATTAGTGATATTTTTGATGTTAGGCAAAATCCTACACAAATGAATAACGGAAGTAGAAAATAATAAATGCTACAGTTAACAAGTGGTGTTGGGTAGTTTTTATTTTTTTTATAGTGCTCAATACTAAACACTTAACACTTTTTTCTTTTAACTTTCATCTTGAAACTTGCATCTATTAAACACTCAATACTTTGGAGATAATTTTTCCTTCCGATACTTGAATATTTAGTTTGTCGTTTGGTTTTACTTGGTTAGCTTTGGTTATTAGTTTGTTGCCCGATTTTATTATGGCAAATCCTTTGTCGAGTACGTTTTTAGGGTCGGATAGCTTTAAGGCTAACTGCATGTATTCTATTTTGCTTAGGTTTTCCTCTATCTGTTTGTTGCTTAGTTTTTTAATAGCTGATTTTAATTTGTTACATAATTCTACTTGATGATAGGTTTGCTGTTGAGCTGAATGTGTTATTTGTGATTGTAGATTGTCTATATGTTGGCTTTTTTGTTTTAATGTCAGTTTTGTTTGTTGCTCAATGTTATGTTGTAGGTTTTCTATCTTAATAAGTTGAGAATCAAATTTATGGCGGATTATATAGGTCAGTTCTTTAAATAAATCATTCTGATGTTCCTCGTATGAGCTTAGTATATTTTTGCTTAGGTCGATAAGGTACTCATAGTTTTCTTCGGTGCGAATGTAAAAATCATTCAGTTGCGATATTAAAAAATCAGCGACAGCAGTTGGTGTTTTCTCGCTTGTGTTTGCAACTAAGTCAGCTATCGATTCGTCCCTATTATGCCCAATGCCAGTTATTACGGGTAGCGGAAATTGGGTTATAAAATATGCTAAGTCGTAGTCGTCAAAACAGCTTAGGTCTATTTTTGAGCCACCCCCACGTATTAGCACTACAGCATCGAAATTGTCTAATTCGTCGTACACTTTATTAAACGCCTCTATTATTGATGTTGGGGCATGTTCGCCTTGCATTACTGCACTAAATAATTTTGTATGGAAAACTAAATTGTTTTTGTTCTTTTGCAGATGCTCTTTAAAATCGTCGTAACCAGCGGCGGTATCCGATGTTATAATGGCAATGCGTTGAGGTACTAACGGAAGTTCAAGCATCTTGTTCATGTCAATTACTCCGTCTGTGGTTAGTTTCTCAATTATTAAAGCTCGTTTCATAGCCAATTCGCCCACCGTGTAGCTTGGGTCAATGTCGGTAATGTTAATGCTAAATCCGTAAATATGATGAAATTCAACATTTCCTTTTACCAATATTTTTAGACCAACCTTTAAGGTTTCGCGTGTAGCTGTTTCAAAATATGAACTTATTATGTTGTAGTTACTTGCCCATATTGTGGCTCGGCTTTTGGCTATTATCTTATCGCCTTCTTCTTCTTTTTCAATAAGTTCCATATAGCAATGACCCGAGTAGTTGATGTTTATCTCGCTAATTTCAGCAATAATCCATTGTCCTTTTGGGGTACTTTGTGTTATTGCTTGTTTTATATTTGTTAGTAACTCGTTAAGAGATAGAGGTTTATTTGCCATTATTTGTTAGTCTTTATGCCATGTTAATTTTAGGTCGGCAGTTTTAATTATTTTGTTGTTGTCCAATAGCCATTGTATTACTTTTAACGTCTTGTCGCTATTTTTATTTATGCTGTCCACTAATTCCTCTAAGCTACAACCGTTTGTTTTGTTTAGTGTAGTTTTTATTTCTTCAAGAATTATGTCAAATTCGTATTTGCTTAAATCAAGCTCGTTGCGTTTTGTACAGACATCGCACACACCGCACCTTGTGGCGTTTTTGTCGCCAAAGTAGTTTAGTAGTTGCTGACTTCGGCACTTGTTATGCGTAGCGTATTCTATTACCGCATTAATTTTTTGTTCGTATATTGTTTTGCGTTGTAAGTATTGTTCCTTTGTAAAAATTACCGATTCAGCCACTAATCGTTCCTCGGTATAAAATATTTGAGGTTCGCTTTTTCTTGGAATATAATTTACAATTCCGTCAAAGGATAATTTTTTGATATACTGATAAATAACCTCTTGTGTTGTATTGTTTTGTTGGGCTAATCTATTTTCGTCAATGGCTTGATATTCGGTAAATAAACCCGAATACGAACGTAATAGTATTTTTATAAATTTATCTTCTTTTTCGTTTCTTACTTGGTATTTGTACAAATCATCTCGATTAACAATAAATTTTAATCGTGATGGGTTGTTTATCTCCTCGCTAAATTCAAGATATTCGCCTTGTTGTAGTAGCTTTAAACTATTGTAAACTAATAATATGTTGAATTTATAGACGTGTACAAACTTAGCCATGTTAAAATCGAACGAAATGCCTTTTCCTCCGCCCACAGGTAAGTTAAAAAAGTTACCCAAAGCATTGTAAACCTTACGGATATCGTTAATAGGGGGGTACGACGTTTCTATTCGGCGTTCTAATTTTACCTTGTCGGAATTGTTGTATAGCAGAACGGCATACGCACGTTTTTCATCTCGTCCACCTCGTCCAGCCTCCTGAAAATAAGCCTCTAAGGTGTCAGGTAGGTCAATGTGTATAACAAATCTAACGTCCGATTTGTCGATGCCCATGCCAAATGCGTTGGTCGATACAATTATTCGTGTTTTGCCTTTTTTCCAATCTGCTTGTTTTTGCTCACGCACTTCGTTGTTTAAACCTGCATGATAATAGTCGGCATTTATTTTGTTTTGTTGTAAGAATAATGCAACTTCCTTTGTTCGTTTGCGGTTTCTGGCATACACAATGCCTGTTCCTTTTACGTTGTTTATTATCTTTAACAGATATTTTTGTTTGTCCTCCACCTCGCGTAACAGATAGACTAAGTTTTTTCGTTCAAAGCTCTTTTTAAAGACGTTGTGTTGTTTGAATTTTAGGCGGTCTTGAATATCGGCAACAACATCAGGTGTGGCAGTTGCGGTAACTGCTAAAATTGGCACGTTAGGAATAATCTCACGTATATCGGCAATATTTAGGTATGATGGGCGGAAATCGTAACCCCATTGTGATATGCAGTGCGATTCGTCAATAGCTAAAAGATTGACAGTCATCCTTTTAAGTCTTTCTATAAATATAGCTGTTCCTAGTCGTTCTGGCGAACAGTATAGGAATTTTAAATTTGGGTCGTTTACACAATTCTCTAAGGCTATATCTATCTCAATTTTAGACATTCCTGTATATATGGCAACGGCTTTAATTCCTCGTGTCTTCAGATTCTCAACTTGGTCTTTCATTAAAGCAATTAACGGTGTTACTACTATGCAAATGCCCTCTTTAGCTAAGGCAGGAACTTGAAATGTTATTGATTTTCCTCCGCCTGTGGGCATAAGTGCCAAAGTATCGTTACCCTCGCCAACAGATTTTATAATATCGTGTTGTAAGGGTCTGAAATTAGGGTATCCCCAATATTTTGTTAATATTTTCTGGTAAATATCCAAGGCGTTTTTTTCTGTAAAGATATTTAATATTTATTCAACTGCCAAAAGATTGCAACCACGTATGTCGCTATTATCAAACCTGCCTAATACTGTAAATGTGTTGTTGTTTAACGCTTTGCCTAAGTCTTTTGTTTCAATAAAACAGCATGAATGTATGTTGGCTAAATCAATAATATTTATGCCCCCTGTTTGTGAGTTTTTTTGTATGGTAAAGGGGTCATAAGTGTCTCGTATTATAACTTTCATCCAAGGAGGAGTTTGAAAAATACCTTCGCTAAATGAGTATGCTTGCGATAGTAATTCAGTCATTCCGTATTCCGAGTGAACGTGCTTTATGTTAAACGCTTGGTAGAATGTTTTATGTAATTCCTCTCTGGTTAACTCTTTTCTTCTGCCTTTCATTCCACCTGTTTCCATTACTATGGTGTTGTTTAGTTTTATGGGGTATTGCTCGGCAAAATCTAATAAAGCATAACTTACACCTAATAATAATATTTTTGTGTTTTTAAGGTTTAGCTCTTTTATAGTATCGTGTAATTCTTTGTAATTGTTTAAATAGAAGCCACTTTGTGGGTGTTTGCTTTGTTGTATCAGCTCGTTAGCCATATAAACTAACGACGATTCGCCCTGTTCTAAATAATTTGGTAGAAGAGCTAAAATGCAGTAATCGCTTATGTTTCCGTAGAATAGTTTGAATGCATTTATAAAACTTTCAGTATATATATTGGTGTCAGCAACATGATGCTTTGACCTTTGCATTAGTGTTGTCCCGCTACTTTGGAAAGTGGTTTCTGCTGTTTTATTTTTGTCTATTATGGTGCGTGTCTTAAAAAAGTCGATAGGGAGAAAGGGGATGTCAGAATAATGTTTTATTTCCTTTGTATCTATGTTTAAATATTTGCAAAATTCAGCATAAACTTTAACATTATTGTATTGATAATTAAATGCATCAATAGCTAATCTGTTAAACTCATTTTCGTTTTTAATGTTAAATATTTTGTTGCTGTAGTTATGCATACTATTTATTGTTCGTTTTTTATGCGTTTTTCTATGTCAAAATCGTCTTCCGTTAAAGCATCGTTTTCGCTTAGGCTAATATCATTACTATATAATAAATGGTGTAATATCCGCTGAACGTTCATTAGACGTTGCCCCCAATAGTCCTTAAAATTATTTTTACATTCCCATAAAGCATCATTCATCATTTCGCCTGAACCCATATTAAACATTACAATGTAATCCTTTAAATCTTGAAAAATATCGGTTAGTCCTTCCGATATACTTATCATGGTTTCGCTATTATTGGCTAAAGCATCTAAGTTTTCAGAATAATTATTGTGTAAATCAAATTTCTTGTTAAGGGTTTGTTCTACGGCGTCCCATTCCTCCTCAGTTACTGATTTTTCTATCATGTCGGGCATAATAGGTTCAGTGTCAGGTAGTAATATCGCTTTTATGTATATTAACGGAAGAAGTCGGTGTAATTGGTCTATGAAATCTTTTTGCGAAAGTAATACTGTCTCGTCCAATATTTTTATATACTGATTAACTAATATGTTGAATTCCAGTACGTTTTTGGAATATAGTAAGTCCTCTAAGTTGTCTTGCATAGCTTTAATTGTTGAAATTAGATTACAAAATTAGAACAAAAACTATAAAAAAATAAAAAAAATATGTTTTTTATTTTGGAGTATAAATAAAAGTTTTTACTTTTGCACGTCTTTAAAAAACAACGAGGTTTAAAAGACAAAAATATTCGGGGTATAGCACAGTCCGGTTAGTGTACCTGCTTTGGGAGCAGGGGGTCGCAGGTTCGAATCCTGCTACCCCGACAAAACGCAAAAAGTCGCAAAATCTTAGTAAAATAAGAGTTTGCGACTTTTTTTTGCGTGTAAACGTAATAATCGCATTAAAAATATATTAATTTTTACACTAAAATTGTTTAAATAATAAATTATGATTGATTTTAGTTTTAGTGAGAAATTAAAACAAATCGGAATGAGTTCCTGTATTGGTAAATAGTAACGTTAGTTTTTTATTATCTTGTTTCCAAACAAGTAACCAATCAGTTTTTATGTGGCATTCCCACAGTCCTTTATATTTACCTGTTAATTTGTGGGGTTTGTATTCTTTAGGTAATGTTCCATTTTTCTCTAGTATAAGCATAACTTCACGTAATAACGCTAAGTTATAACCTCGCTTTTTGCATCGTATTACATCTTTGTTAAACCTATTTGTAGTGGTTATTGTTTACATCTAAGTTAGTTTGTTGAAAAAATCGTCCACACTCGAATAGGTGTTTATTTTACCTTTCTTTACTTCTTCCAAAGATTGGTCTAATTCGTTGTTTCTGTTTTTTTTAGTAAAAACGCCTAGCGATAAAATAAAATCTAATGTTTTTATTGCTAAAGAATTTTTACCATCATATTCTAATGTTATAGTTGCCATATTTGATGTGTTTTTTACAAAAATAAAAATTTTATAGAAAAATACAAAATCACACGTTAGTTGCTTGTAATAAGTGTTTATTATTTTCCAAAACTATCAATCCGCATAATGAAAATAGAGCCTTTAGTTATGCGTTGCTCAATTGGGATATTAGGGTTTATATGTTTTGAATATATTGATATTTGTTGCTTCTCAACTAATCCTATATTTTTAGCATATTTTTCTTCGTATAAATATTTTTCTACTTCCGATTTAAAATAGCGTTGACTAATTGTTAATACCTCATTATAAGGTGTATTATTTATATTTTCTAGTTTGTCAATATCTGTTATTGTGTATTCAAAAACATTTGTTGAATCGGTATTATTAAAAGCATTACCATTCCATATTTTCCCGATTTGTAAGGGATATAATATTTTAATATATTTTATATTATCTTCTGTTTGTATAATTTTGTTTTCGGTTATTTCAGCATACCATCTGTTTATAGGTTGCCATTTTGTTTGTTTGTTTGTTTTTATAAATCGGTTTAATATATGAGCCTTGTTATTTTGCCCTGATGAATAAACGCCACCCCATGTATATAGTAACTGATATTTAATTGTGTCTCGCATGTTCATATCTTCATCTATATTTATCTCGGTAACCGAGTATTTTACCCACCTCCCTGAGTCAGTAGGGAAGTAGTTGTAGTTGTCGCTAGTAGTTGTTGTTTCGGTTTTGTTACAGGAGGCTGTTATTATTGAGATAATTAAAAATATTTTTATGATATTCCTCATTTCTTTTTGTGATTAAGTTTATTTTTATCTTCTGTAAATGTAGTATTAATAGGTAACATTTACAAGTTTTAATGTTCAAAAAACATCTGTTCGTGTAAAAAAATATACTACATTAAAATAATATAAGTATATTTGCATATTAAAATTAAATTAACATTTTAGATTATAACAAAGTTATATCTAATTAATTAAAAATTAAAAATATGAAGAAGATATTAATTACATTATTATTAAATGTAGGCTTTGTGTTCAATTTTTATGCACAAACAACCACACATGGAGTATCGCAAAAAGAGTATGATGCATTAGTTGCCTTGTATAATAGTACCAATGGTGATGATTGGAAAAATAAAGAAAATTGGAAAAGCGATAAAGATGTTTCGGAATGGTATGGTATTACCGTTGAAGATGGTAAAGTAACAGGTATTAAGCTTAAGAAGAATAATCTTTCAGGTACAATCCCTACAGAGATAGGAGATTTGGTTAATCTAAAAAAATTAAACCTTTATACTAATACTATATCAGGAGGTATTCCAGAAGAATTGTATGACTTAATAACCTTAGAACGTTTAGAAATAGGACATAATAAAATATCAGGTGCTATTTCTTCTAAAATAGGGCAACTAACAAATTTAGTGGTTCTTGATTTAGATGAAAATGACCATGCTGGTACTATTCCAGATGAATTGTATCAGCTTACGAAGCTACAAAAAATATTTTTACGAAAAGTAGGTTTAATAGGTAGTATATCTAGTAAAATTGGGAATTTAACTGGTTTAACAAAATTGTTTTTAGATCGTAATTCTTTAGAAGGCGAGATACCAAAAGAAATAGGTAAATTGAAAAAACTAAAAAAATTATATTTATATGACAATAATTTGACAACATTACCAAAAGAAATAGGAGGTCTTGAAGCATTAACTCATTTAGAATTGAGTGATAATAAATTTACAGAACTTCCAATAGAACTTGGTGACTTGCCTGCATTACAGAAATTGTATTTAGGTGGTCTTAAATTTAAGGGGCATTCTTTGCCTAGTTGTATTGTGAAATTAACTGGTCTGGCAACGTTAAAAATACATAATTGTGGATTATCATATTTGCCTAAGTTGCCAGAAATGAAAAAATTATTTTGGTTGGATATGACTAGAAATAAATTTGATTTTGCAGATTATGTAAATATGGATTTGAAACCAGGAATGCCGTTAAATAAAGATTTAGAGCGTTATATTTTAGGTTCGCAAGCTGAAATAAATTTGGGAATTAAAAAAGAAGGAAATAAAGTTACTTTAACTAGTAAAGATACAATAGCAGAAGGAAATATATATACTTGGTTTAGAAAAAAAGGTGAGGAAACAAAACAGATAGCTCAAACAGATAATCAAACATTGGTTATTGAAGATGTAACACATGCAGATAGTTTAGGTGTATATTATTGTGAAATAACTAATGATAAATTTAAAGATTTAAAACATAATGTAATTGTTACGCTAAAAACAGGAGTATATGTTAATGATAATAATGTAGTTTTCACACATGGAGTTTATCAACAGGATTATGAAGCTTTAAAGGATTTATATCATGATACTGACGGAGATAATTGGATAGAAAATACAAACTGGATGACAGATAAGGATGTATCCGAATGGTTTGGAGTACAAGTAGAATCGGGTAGAGTTGTAGCTATAAATTTAAATAGTAATAATTTGAATGGAAATATGCCTCAAAGCCTTAAAAATTTAGAAATGCTAAGAGATTTAAAATTAGGTTCTAATAAATTAAAAGGAGGTTTAACATCAGAGCAACCTATATTTGAGCATTTAGAATGGTTTAAACTTTGGGGAAATAAAGATATTGATACATTACCAATTTTTGCTAATTCAGATTTATTATGGTTTCAAGTAGTAGGTTGTAGTTTGGATTTTGGAGATTTTCAACGAACACAAATCAATATAGCAAAGTTTAATTCAGGTGCTAATTGGTATAGATATGAAAAGCAAGCTAATGTAAATATTAAGAGTGTAACTAATGAAAATAAAATAGTCTTAACTTCATTAGACTCTAAAGCTGATGGGAATGTTTATAAATGGTATCATGATGGTAAGGAAATAACTGGAGCAAATGAACAAACTTATGTGATTGCTGATAAAACAGCTTTGGGAGTAGCAGGTAGTTATTATTGTAAGATAACAAATCCTAATTATAAAAAGAACGGGTTATTTTTACAAACAAATACTTTTGAATTAGGTAAGGGGCTTTTTAAGATAGATAAAACTTATATTAATTTCGGAGAGGTATTTATTGGAACAAAAAGTAATGTTAAAACATTTACAATAACAAATGCAGGAACAGAGCCTTTTACTATTACAAATGCACAGATAGAAGTTGGTGGTGGAAATCAAAGTGAGGGATTTAGTGAATTTAAAGAAAATATTATTTCTCAACTTAATAATAAAACATTGCAGGCACATGAGGAATTTTCTATTGATGTATTCTTTCAACCTAATGAAGTAGGTAGGCATTCTGTAAGAGTTAATATGTCTGTAAATGTTAGTGGAGAGATTGAAAATTATAGTATTATTGTTGAGGGAAAAGGAATGCCTATAAAAGTAGAAGGTTTAACTTTAACTCCGCAAGAATTAACAATAAATGTTGGAGACCAAGCAAAACAACTTATAGCTAATATACAACCATCAAATGCAACAGATAAAACAATAGTTTGGAAAAGTTCAAATAGTGATATTGCTAATATAGATAATAACGGATTATTAACACCCTTATCGGCAGGAGAGGTAATAATAAGTGCAACGACAAAAGACGGAAACCATACTGCAACATGTAAAGTTACAGTAACGCAACCTGTAACAGGTATTAGTGTTTCTCCGGAAACTTTATCTTTAGAATTAAATGCCACTTCTCAATTAATAGCC
>PDWI01003681.1_pt1 | contig 21368 bp, 19 predicted proteins | sample 1430891 | NCBI WGS metagenome assembly PDWI01 (sample SAMN01162508, study PRJNA174530) | Oral metagenome, whole genome shotgun sequencing project. | biome: Marine environment; feature: Marine mammal; material: Swab sample of the gingival sulcus; isolation source: swab sample of gingival sulcus... | reverse complement strand
AGCGGCGATGAAATTGTCGTACCTGATGGCATAAAGCCAAATTATTATACGGTAACGCTAACTGCGCGCAATGCGGCGGGTCAGGCCACTGCAAACTGTGAACTGAGTATTGAAAAGCCGGTTGAATCGGCCAAAAAGCCGATGCTGTCATTTAAGCAAAAGAGTTACCAGTTTAGCGAAGAGGAAGCGGATCGAAAAATACCGTTTATATTGTCGGGCAGTCAGCCGATGACGACAAATGCTTTCTTGCTGCCAAAACAAGCGCTCGGCACAAAGCTGCAGGCCACGCAGAAACCGCGCGAATTAAAAATTGACGGCAACCAAATTATCATACCAACTGACTTGCCAATTGGTAGCTACGAAGTGGGCATTGAGGCGCAAAATGCAGCGGGCAGCGGTCGGGCGACATGTCAATTAAACATCGTCAAAGTAGGCCTTGTACCGTTTACGACAACGCCTAAATTGCCGCCAACTAAAAAGCCAATGCAAATTATTGGCGCGTTGCCATTAACTGAACAATTCGCCCAAATAAATACGGCTATTTCGCGTACTAATACGCTGCCGCTGGTGCCAAATGTCAATTCGGCAATTACCAATACGTCGCCACTTGCAGCCGATGCAAGCGCGCTCAGAGATTTAAGGATTGTAGAGGGGCGTTTTAAGGGCTTTTCGTTGGTCGATGTTCGACTACAGACATATGCCGATGACGACACCGGTTATTTCGGTACGGCAAAATTGTTAATGGATTCGGTTGAAATACCGGTTGAAGTTTTTAATGCTACAGTGAATATGATTGGCGGTTATCATCAAATTAGCGAGGCCACAATTTACGTTAAAGAATACAGAACAATTGAAGCGGCACATTTGAAGATTGCCAGTTTGCATATTTCAAACGACCAAGAAAATGCCAAAATCAGCGGTTATTTAACGCGCAGTGACGACGAGAATATAGTCGGTCAGCTGGCGCATATCGAATTTAGAGATGCAACACTTTTGCCAAGTGGTAAAATCGTACTAAGGCAGTCGACCATTAACCGCATAGGCGCCATTCGCTATCAAGATTTTACAATAAGCGGTATTGATAAGTTTGTCGTCGACCTCAATGCGGCGGTTGCCGATCGCGACGATTACATGACATTGCACAGCGGCGACATAAATATGAAAATGCCACTTGAAACATTGAGCGGCAGAGGCTTTAATCTACTGACGCGCTATGATTTAAAATTTGATGGCAATGGCGAATTAACTGCTCAATTTATGGTTGGTATTCGCGATGGCTTGCAATTGCTGGTTCCCGGCGGCGCCTACTTAGAATCGGATATATCGCATATTAATTGCACGCGCGGCGTTCGTCAAGGCGATTTTGACGGTAGAGTAATTTTGCCATTTGAAAGCGACGACACAATGGGTGAGGGCGTGCCGGGCTACTATGCCGGTCACTCGCCAGATCAGTCAATGGAGGATTTCTTTGAAAACTTCATCGGCCTAGATGATTTTACAATTGAATTTGCGCGCAATGTGCAAGATAACGCGCTGTTAATTGTACCAGATAATAGCGAGCAGCGTAGCCAATGTGCCAATGTCAACTTTAAAATGTCAGAATGGGATGGCCGTGGCCTTAGGGCGACCAGTCCTGCAATGACGCCAGTTCGCATTGCAGAGCGCAGTTTAGATATTGAAACACAGCGCTCACAGGCGATTATCCTCAGGCCGACGACCGTTAAAATTGACTTGGACAGAACAGCCGGCTTTGCGCTTGACGGCAATTCGGCAACGCCCAGTGAAACGGCAGAACCGTTTTGGGTAGGTATTATTGTCGACGGCGGTAGTCTGATGCTGCCCTCTGACTTTGTCAAGACCAAAAATGGTCAACCGATTGACTTTAGTCTGGCCGCAGGCGAGATGATATACGACCTAAACGGTTTTAATTATCAAAGCTATCTCTACAATGATGAGGGCGTGGCGGCCGAGTTTGGCGATGCTTTGGGTGGCTTTAAAGATGTTAAAGTTTATAATTGTCTACTCGATATGTACCGCAATAAGGTCAATCTTGAAATTGAAGCGAAAGTCAAAATGGAATTGTTTGGCGATCAGTGGATAGATGTTAAACTGTATACCAATAAAGAAGATAATGGCGCTGGCGGCGGGCATTTAATCTGTTCAGTTGCGCCTTGTCAAATCGATAAGGTCGGCGGTGCGAACACCAAGTTGATTATCGACGGCGGATTGTTGCGGCCAGAGGGCATGTATTTTAATGGCAGCATGGAAATCGATAGTCCAGAAATTCAAACTATCGACCCGCTTGAATTTACCGATTTAATTATTCCGGCAGACCTTAGAATGACCAATATTGGCCACGTCGGCGATATTGAAAATCTGTTGGGCTTTGTCGAACTCGACAAACCGGCGCTGTTAAAATTTAACGGATTTTCCTTTGAAACGCGCGCGCTACACTTTAAGTTCGATAGTTTAGACTTTGAGGGCCTCGATTTTGAAGATATTGATTTTGGCGATTTAGCTATACCAAATCTATTGCAATTAAACGGTTCAACGCTATTGGCCGAAAATATACCATTAGGACAAATTAGTACAGACTTTATCAATATTTTCGCGCCGCGCAATTTCGACCCATTTAGGATTGACTTTGATAATTCGTTAGCGCATCTAGACGGCGTATTCGACGACTGTATTAATCTAAGGGGCGATTTAGTGCCATTTGATCTCGGCGGCGGATTAATGGAATTTAAAGCCGACTACTTAGACTTTAATTTCCTTGATCAGCTTGAATACTTGCCCGTTAAAACTAAAACGCGCTTCGGCTTCGACCCAGAGATGTTGCGTTGTTACTTTGCAGTTGGCATTATGCAAGATGACGACCACAAAATTACTTTTGGCTTCGGTGAAATTGATCAATTTGCCGGTTTAGCGGCCTATAATGTAATATTGGAAAAAGATGACAAAAACCGCTTCGAGTTCCCCGCTAGTGCAGCTGAATTGCCACAATTTATTGAAAACTTAAAAGTCAATAAACAAATTGAGCCCGTCTTCGGCGCGGGTATACGCGGCAGGTTGGTCATTTCCCAGTTTTGCGAAATTCGCGATCTCTACTTTGGCTTTGAAAAGGGCCCCATTGTCACGGCGGGCGGCGAATTTTACACCTTGTTGTCGGTTGAAGATATGATCGTAGGTAGCCCCGATGGTAAAATCGGCAGCGTGTTGATTAGCTACAGTCATCCACAGCGCTATTTTGCATTTAATACGTCGCTAGACGCCATTGAATTGGTATCGTTTAAAGTAGACGGCAGTTTGGGCTTCCAGTTTAGTCCAAATGTATTTGGCATTTCAATTGGCTATCCCAACACCTTAGTTTCGAGCTTTGGCTATTACCACATCGGCGTAGGTTTCGCCTTTAAAATTGATGGCATTGATGAAAATTATATCAAGGCAAAAGTTGAATTTGGCCTCGAAAAAGATGTCAATGTTTCAATTGTCTACCTGTCGGGATATCTTTACGCCGGTGCTGATGGCGCCTACTATTTAGGTACAGATGAACAGCGTATTATGCTTGAATTGTACTTAAAAGGCGGCATGAAAGGCGGCATTAGGGCCAGGGGTAGAAAGTATAATATCATAAGTATGATGCTCGATGCGCTAGGTCATATTGACGGCACGTTTACACCGGCCGGCGACGCTTGGGATCTCTACTGCAAGGCAAAAGTATCGTATTGTTTAGATTTATGGCTGTTCTCAATCGACGGTTCAGTCAATGCCGACTTTGGCCATTCGTTCTAGCGTTTAGAGCATACTGATGAAAACTGCGAAAAACAGACTGCAAGTATTTTGATATTGACATTTTTAGCCATTCGTTGTATGCTCGTGTTAGAGTATTTATCTTGTGTTTATGAAAGGAGAAAATTATGGGAATTGCTTCACTTGTACTCGGTATTATCGCTCTTTTGATGGTTCTTTTCACAGCGGGTATTATGGGCTGGTTATCAATTATTCTCGGTATCGTCGGCATCATCTTAGGTGTTATTGCCAAAAAGAATCCGGAAGATAAATTTGCCGCACCCGGTATGATTACGTCGATCGTTGCAACGGTTCTCAGCATCATTCTCTACGTTGCCTGTGTCGCCTGCCTCGCCAGCGTCGGCACCGTATCAGAAATAAGTGGTATGATTGTCAATTTTTTCTAATCACAGCTAATAGTAGATTTCAATGCTTCTAAGCACCCGCTTAGAGGCATTTTACTTTTTAGAAGCATTTTACTTTGGAGAAAACATGCAGATATACTTAAATGTATTTGGCCTACAGATACCGTCGTATGGCCTGTTAATAGCAACTGGTGTATTCGTCGCCAATTTAATTGCCCTATTGACCATAAAAAAATGGCAATTGCGGTGGGAAGATTTGATGACAATAGAGGGCTATTTGGCGCTCGGCATGATCATCGGTGCCAAAATACTGTATTTAGCCGTATCGTATCGCCAAATCGACTTTAGCCAAATTGGCAATTTGCGCTACTTAAACGCCATTATGTCGAGCGGCTTTGTCTTTTACGGCGGCTTAATTGGCGCCTTTATTGCACTTTGGTTGGTCTGGCGCATACATAAAATAGCCGTTTTTCAATATCTGACCCACTTCGCATTTATGATACCACTGGGCCATGCCTTTGGCAGAATGGGCTGTTTTATGGCCGGTTGTTGTTATGGTATTCCCTATCGGGGGCCGTTTAGCGTGCAATTTCCGGCGGGTGGCTTTGCGCCGGCCGGCGTTGCGCTATTTCCGGTTCAAGCAGTTGAAGCGGTTGGCCTTTTGCTGCTGGCCGTCGCACTATTTATACTCGATTACGCCTTTGAAAAAAAGTACACCGTCTATCTCTATCTAATCGCCTACAGCGCCCTGCGCTTTGTCTTAGAATTCTACCGCTACGATGCCGTCAGGGGGTTGTGGGGCGGCCTGTCGACATCGCAGTGGATCAGCCTTATAATCGTCGTTGCAATGGCCTTGTTGCCAGCACTTAAACGACGTTATTATAATTAAAATTTACATTTAACTTATAATTTAATTTATGATATAATAATAGAGGAGGTGATTTTATGATCAAGCAGGTCGAAGAATTACTTGTGCCAATTACCGACTTTAGAAAAAATATGACCCATATTTTAGAAACTTTGGATAAGCCAAAAGTGTTGATGAACCGCGATAAGGCTCAAGCGGTAATTGTGCCCTATGATGTCTTTTTAAAAATGGAACAGGCCCTAGAGGACAAATACGACGAAATACTGGCGACTATGGCAAGTGATAGGGTTGCCGAATCGGCTGTACAGTATCTGACGCACGACCAGTTTTGGTCTGAGCTGGACGATTAGCATGAAGTTTGCAGTTTACTATCATCCGGCGGTTAAAGAAGATATTAAAAAGCTACGCTTTAATCAAAAGAGCCGCCGACAATTAAAGAAAAAAATCGAAATGATAGCAAAGAATCCCTTTCCCAAATCGCTTGGCGGCCTCGGCGAGCCATTGCGCGGCAAACTGAAAAACTTGCTAAAATTTCGATTTAATAAACACTATCGCGTCGTCTATCAACTGATACTTGAAGACGATAAAATGAACATTTTAATCGTCGGCCTGCGCGCCGACGGTGAAGTCTATCGGCAGGCTGAAACTAGATTATAGTGCCGCTTGTGTCTTTGCCAGCAGGTGCTGATTTAAATACCAGCTAATTGCGCTGTAACAAACTGTAAATAGCAGCTGAATGGCAATTAGTAGTGCGACGTCAACGCCGCCATCGACAATGCCATTGGCCAGTTTAACGTAGTAATAGGCCGGTAGTAATTTGGCAAAATTGACGACGATACTTGGTAAGAATTCCAAGGGAATCCAGATGCCGCTGACAAAGGCGGTGCTCAGTGAAATGACATTGGCGACGGCATGAGCAAAGTTGGGCTTGATGTTAAAGCTGATCAGCAACATGGTAAAGCTGATAACAGTCGTCGAAAAAGCCACTAAATTTAATAGGTGTAGGACAATTTGGCGCAGCGGTACGGCAAAGCCAACCAGTGCCAAGCCGAGTAAGAAGAACAGCAGGGCAATCGCGATTAAACTGGTCGTGCCGGCGGCGCCCATTAAAAGACTCTGCTTAAATTTTGATAGTTTGGCCAGACTGCGCCTGTTCACTAAGGCGGGTTCATTGTAGGCTTGTAAAACGAGAATAAGCAGTATTGTAAACAGCACGATGACGATATAGGCCAAATTGACCATATAGTACGAAAACCAAATCGCCTTTTTATCAGTGGCGCTTTTTTTATTGATTAGTTCAACCGGCACATGGCTGGCCATTGCATTTTTGACGGTGGCGTAGTCGGCGCTGCCGCTGATGTTTTGGCTGGCGTTTAAGTAGCGGAAATAACTGCTTAGTTGGTTGGCAATCAGTATGGCACCGTTGTCTGAATCATTGTAATACGTTTCTAAAACGGGCGCGCCCGTCGCCAAATTTGCCGCCGCGTCCTCGTCTAATACGATGAGCATGGCGTACTGTTCCGATTCGACTAAATCGCGTGCCAGCAATCGGTCGCTAGTCGGCTGTTCAACGTGGGCAATACTATTTAAAAAGTGCTTAAATTGCTCGTTAAATTCGCTTGTCGCACCTTGTTCAATCAATAATACCGTCGGTTTAACGCGCTCAAATTGGCCGTCGACCTTGTCGTTTAATATACTTAACATCGCAAAGCTAATGACGATAAAAACGGCAAAGTAAATAGTGACAATGCGAAAATTTCTCTTAAAACTAATCAGTACGCTCTTAAAGACTGACATAGCGGCGCCTCCTTAATATTGTTATGGCAATGCCGAATAACAGGGCAGAAATTGCCAATATAATTGCAATCGCCTGATAATAACCGCTGCTATCGGCCAGCATATTGAGCCTAAAAAGTGTGGTGGTAGCCAGCGAAATCGGGTTAATTGTCGCTAAAATAGGCGCTTTTTGCAGTATCATGGCACGCAGCCGAACGATCATCATGCCCGACAAAAACGACAAGGCCAGCGAACCGACGACGATTAAGGCGTTTTTAATATTGTAACTAAAGCGCAAGGTGTTGATTAACAAACCGAAGGCGGCACCAAAGATATTGACGGCTAGAATTAGCAAGATACTCAAGCCAAGTTGATTAAAAATCGGCAATTTTAGCACCAATTTGACATAGCCGATACAGACTAAATTGGTCGTTAAGTTAATGGCAATTGCCATCAGTAGCCCACTGCCCAAAAATTGTATTTTCTTGAGCGGCGCCATTTCGACGCGCTGGCCGACGGCACTTAAATTGGCAGTATAGCTGATGCCAATCTCCAAGATGCTGAAGGCGGCATACATCGCATTCATTGCAATTAGCGCGTAAAAAGGCGTATAAAAGTTGTCGTAGTGATTGGTTTGTTTGCCGTTGCCTAAAAAGTCTCTCGTGAAATTGAGTTGACGAAAGTCGTAGCCCAAAGTTTTAACCTGTTCAACTTGGTCGACAATCGATGCAATAATCGTCGCCGCTGTGCCATTTTCTGCAACTAAAATACTGTTATCGGCTCTAATATAGGCGGTGATTTGGCGGTCGTTTAGCGCCTTTTCGGCGGCAGCTTGCTCTAGTGGCGTGACATTTAAAACCGAAATCATGCGGTAAATCGGCAGATTGGCGTTATCGGCATTGACGGCGATGTCGAGCTGAAATGTCTCTGGGTAAATTAAGCCGGAAAAGGCAATTGTAAACAGCGTAACCATAATCAGCGGAAAGGCGACTTGCCAGAAGATAAAGCTCTTATCTCTGACGATATTTTTTAGCATTAAAAAATTACTCATTCGCGCAGCTCCTTTCCGGTCAGCGTTAAAAACACGTCGTTGAGCGATGGCTTAACGGCATAAAGCGATTCGTAGCTCAGTTGATTGCGCTCGATAAAACTGATAATTTCGGCAAACGGCTTGCTGCCCTTGCTAAAGGTCAATTTGGCCAAATGATTGTCGACCGATAAATCGATAATATTTGCCAGCTGTTTTAGTTCATCGATTTGGCCTTCGTCGATGTGACTAAACTGAATGGCAATTTGTTCGCCGCTGTTAATTTGGCTCTGCAGTTCTTCAACTGTGCCACTGGCCAGCGCTTTGCCGCTGTCCATAATGACGATGCGGTCGCACAGCATTTCGGCTTCTTCCAAGTAGTGCGTGGTATAGACGATAGTCTTGCCCCGCGCTTTTAATTTTTTAATGCCCTCTAAAATAAAGTTTCTGCTCTGGGCGTCGACTGCCACAGTTGGTTCGTCTAAGAAGATCAGTTCCGGCTGGTGGGCGATGCCGCAGGCGATGTTGAGGCGGCGCTTTAAGCCGCCGCTCAATTTTTTAAAGCGCACATTTTGATAGTCGCCCAAGTTGACAAAGGCAATTGCCTCGTCGACCATCTGTTTGCGGCGCGCTTTGTCGGCGACGTACAGGCCGCAGAAAAAATCAATGTTTTCGCGCACTGTCAAGTTTTCCAGCAAGGCCAAGTCCTGTGGCACAATGCCAATTTTAGATTTCAATTGATAACTGGTCGGCTTTAACTGTTCACCAAATAATTTGATATCGCCCTTTTGATAGTTGATTAACGCCAGCATACAATTAATTGCCGTCGTCTTGCCGCTGCCATTGGGGCCGAGTAGGCCGACGATTTCACCGCTTTTCACCGAAAAGTCAAAATAGTTGAGGGCCAGCGTTTCGCCATAGCGTTTTACTAAGTTGTTGACTTCTATTAGCATAATAGCTCCTTTTTGTTATTAGATTGTGATATTGACGATTTTCTACTATCATTATAGAATAGAGTGGGAAAAGCCGCTAGTGACTGTAGGCACTACTTGGTATGACATTTGTCATGCCTGCATATGATGTATTGTTTTAAGAGGTAATAGTTTGCCGGAAAATCGCGATTATACATTATTGGTAGCAAGGCTAATATTAAATGCACTTTTGGTCGTGCTGATAGTTTTTTTATTGGGCGAGGTGGCGCTTAGCGAAAGCAGTATTATTGCGCTGTTAATCGGCCAAATTTACGCCATCGTCTGCTACGACGAGAGCGACCGGCGCTTTGCCATTTATAGCTTTGCCTTTGTGGTGGCCTGCTTTTTTATGGTCGAGTGTACGCCATTTTTGGCAATTAGCTTTATCTATACGCGCCATCTGCGCGGTTCAGTCTTATTGGCATTAGCTGTACTGGCTTATTTGCTCGTTAATAAATACTTCGACCTACTGTTTATCAGCTTTATACTGGTGGCGCTCAGCGCAATATTTGCCTATTTGGCGCAGCGCTATCAACATTTTCGCCTAGTTTACGAAAAACAGCGCGATCAGGCGCATGAAACGGCTCATCTTTATCACAGCCGCGAAGATCAAATTAAACAATTGATCGACAGCAAGTCGCAGGCCTCGGTGTTGGCGGAACGCAATCGCATCGCCGGTGAATTACACGATCACATCGGCCATACCATCAGCAGTGCCATCGTGCAAGCCGAAGCCTACAAGGCACTTTATTTAAGCGATCAGCAGGGCGCCGCGGCGCCGCTTGACGACAAAAATAGGGCAGTTGACAGCTTGGTAAAAACGCTTAAAGACGGCATGTACCAAATTAGAACTAGCTTACACCACCTGCGCGATCAGTCGCTCGACCTTAAGCGGGCACTGGCGGCGTTGCGCGACCAATACCCCGGTTTAAAGCTGTCATTTTACCTCTATAAAACGGCGCCAATGCCCTACGACATGAAGCGCAAACTGCTGCGCGTCGCAGCTGAAATCGTCGCCAATGCCGTCAATCATTCCGACGCCACGCAGCTAAAAATTAGCATTGTCTTGCAAAATGGCTTTTACAGTTTAATCGCCAAAGACAATGGCAGGCAGCCGCCAGAACAGTTAAAATGTGGCATGGGGCTAGACAATATGCGGGCAATTGCCGGCGAATACGGCGGCGATTTTAACTACGGCTATCAAAATGGCTTTTACATACAGATGACATTATATTTAAGCGAGGCACTATGAAGACGATTATTATCATCGACGACGACGCCATTGTGCGCACGGCGCTAAAGCAAATTTTAGAGGCCAAAAAATATCGGGTCGTTGCAGTTGGCGACGACGGCAAACAGGCCGTTAAGCTCTATAAAGAGCATCGTCCCGACATTGTGCTGCTCGATATCAGAATGGCAGAAATGAGCGGTCTTGAGGCGTCCAAACAAATATTGGCCGAATTTAGCGATGCCAAAATACTGTTTATCACCACATTTCAAGACGACGCCTATATCGACGAAGCCCTTAAATTGGGCTGTGCCGGTTATATATTAAAAGAAAATATTAGCGGCATTGTGCCGGCGGTTGAAGCGGTGTTGAGCGGTCAAATGGTATTTGGTCCCAAAATTATCGACAAGTTGCCCAATGGCGAGCGGGCGGCTGCCAACAGCGCCAGCCTAACGGCGCGCGAAAATGATATTTTGACGCTGGTCGCCGAGGGGCTTAACAATGGCGAAATTGCCGCCAAACTATATCTCGGCGAAGGCACGGTGCGCAATTACATTTCGAGTATGCTCGATAAATTGGCCTTGCGCGATCGCACCCAGTTGGCGGTTTACTACTATAAAACACTCAGTCACAGATCATAAATGAGGGGGAACAATGACAAAAAAACAGACAGAAGCGGCCTTAATTGAACGCATTAACGCACTACACGGCGACGACCAGCACCAGCAAATTATCAATTTAATTGAAGACGAATGGCAGGGCGACTTAACGGTTGAACTAACCGGCTTGCTGGCGCGCGCCTATAATAATTTAGAATACGGTTCTGAACAAATTGCCTACGATTTGCTGATGACGGTTGCCGAGCAGTCCGAAGACGACGCCACTTGGCATTTTCGCGTCGCCTATAGCCTATTTTATATGGATAAGTACGATCGGGCACTATCATATTTCGAGCGCTGTAAGGCGCTCAATCAAGATGAAGAAAACGTCGATTACTTCATTGAGCAGTGCCATAAAATGATTAGCTTGCCAGTGCAAATTACGCCCTTTAAGGAACGGGTTACGGCGTTTTGGCAACAGTTTTTAGAGCGCCAACAACCCTTTGCCGAATTGTTAAAATCAGACCCCAACGCACTGGTTGGCGAGCTCGACGCGCTGTTTAAACAATACTTCGATTTTGTCGACTTTGAAGTCGGCATGGCAGATGACAGGCCGCACTTGGTATTGTCGCCCAACGGCATGGTCGACGCCCTCATCGCCATCAAATACCTCGTCGCACAGGCGCCGCCGCTCGGCAGCTGGTTGCTCACCATTGGGCGCAGCGCAATGCCAATGGGCATTAAAATGTTTGGCATCGAACTGTCGCCCGACAACAGTTATTGTCAAATTGACAAACTCGAAAACGGCGGCTTTGAATTACAGCTCTACAATGCCGCTTTGGCGGAGCTCTACCAAAGCGATCAAAATAAGGCGCTGCAATTGGCCTATATTTACAGCGATACCTATTTTGGCGAATTGTTTATGATGCAGCACTGCCACGATGTAGCGGTGGCATCGGCGCAAACGGTCGACCAATTGCCCTTGACGGACGCACTTGAACAGTTAAAGGCCGACTATACGGCAACCGAAAGCTATCCCGAAGACAATTTTATGGCCTATCAAATGCAGTTTGAAGAATTTAGCGCGCTGCGCGAAGACGTCATTATTGGCAATGCCGTCAACGCCGCCTTAATCAACCAGTATTACAATGGCGACGACGACATCGTCGCGACAAACTTGGGCAATGGCATCGTCTACTTCTTCTTGTACTACGACAACAGCGCTATTGCCAAAAAAGAAATCGTCAACTTTAGGGGTAAAATCGAAGATTTGATCGCCGAACACTACGCTGCCGACGTCGTATTGGCGGGCGGTGCGACCGGCAGCCACTATTCCTATATCGACTTAATCAGCTACGACTTTAGAACATTTCTATCAGAGATTAACGAGGTGCTGGCCGATATTCCAATTGCCGGCTTATCGTTTAGCGTCTATCGCAAAGAGGCTACTTTTTATTCGCTGTCAGACGAAGAAGACGATGCCGAGCAGGCGCCGCTAGTTTACGCTGAAACAGATTTAGAGTGGGTTGAAGCCCATATTGAAAAGTACTTTGGCAAGGCCGAACACGTCTTTCACGAAATTGTTTCGCCCGACATTCACGTCGACGTTCACATTATCGAGCCGACCGAGCAGCGCAATTATTACACCTTGGTGACGACTGGCATGGGCGCCTACTTAATGAATATTCCCGACGAATTTAAGCACCTCAATATCGGTCGTGCCGAGATGATGATACACTTGCCGGCGAACTGGAACATTCAAAGCGACGACGAAATTGACTATTGGCCAATTCGCTGGCTTAAAATTATGGCGCGCTTGCCACTCAACCAAAGCGCTTGGTTGGGGCATGGTCATTCGGTGCCAAATAATGGCTCGTTTTCCGAAATGGATCGCTTTGCCGGGTTAGTGTTATTGGCGCCGGCCCTAGCCGAAGCCGGTGCTGAGTCTTGCCTGCTAGAAAACGGCGAGGCGGTCAACTTTTACAATTTAGTGCCGCTCTATCAAGAAGAAATCGACTTTAAGTTAAAGCGCGGCAGTGAAGAACTGGTCGGCATGTTTGAAAAGCGCGCCATTGAACCGGAACAAGTGTTTATCGTCAACATCAATCGGCCGTCGGCGATTGCTGGCGACAGTTCGCCGCTCAACTAACACTATGTTTTAACGTCAAGCGGCGTCCTCACAGTTGCCATCTATTAGAGGGGAGGCGACCATGCAATACCATGAGTTAGTAGTATTAAAAGACAATTCAAGCTGCACAATTCGACACGCTACGGCGGCAGATGCACAGGCAGTTTTTGACATCTTTGTACAAACCCATAGCGAAACCGATTTTTTGTCGTCGTATGCCGATGAAACGACGATGACGGTGGCCGACGAGCGCAATTATTTAATTGGTAAAGAGAACAGTGCAAACGAAGTCTATTTGTGCGCTGAACTGGCTGGTGTAGTCGTCGGCACGGCCGGTTTAATGGGCATTGGTCAAAATGAAAAGGTCAAGCACCGCGCGCAATTTGGCATTGCCATCGTCAAACAGTATTGGCAGCGCGGCATTGGTCGCGCTTTAACCAATGCCTGCATCACTTGCGCCAAGCGGGCCGGATACAGCCAACTTGAACTGAGCGTTGTCGCCGCCAATGAGCGGGCGCTTGAACTGTACAAAAGTTTGGGTTTTAGCGAGTATGGGCGCAATCAAAAGGGCTTGCGCTCGCGCGTTAGCGGTTGGCAAACATTGGTTTTAATGCACAAACAGCTCGATTGAGAATTTTTTTTGACGCGATTGAAACGCTTTCCCTCGTCATTTCGAGTGAGCGAAGCGAGTCGAGAAATCTCGGCTTTCCACTCAACTTTCTACTTTATCAGCTTTCCACTTTTTTAAAATACTCTTTGTTTTTTAACAGGGTGAAAATTAGCGAACAGACTGGCATTGCCAGCGGCAGCATCGCATAGGGTGCATAGGCGACCGAACTGATGCCAATTAAAGAATAGACCAATAGGGCGTTAATGTTCCAAGGTGGTATGGCGACCAATATCAGCATATAGTCTGATATCGATTGCGCCAGCCACTTTTTATTTATGCCGCGTTCGACAAAGGCCGGCAAGTATTGATCGGCCGCGATAATGGCCGGCAGCGACTGATTGCCGGTTAACAGCATGACGATGTTGGCGGCGATGCCGGCGCCGACGATGAGTTGTTTATCGCTCTTTAGGTGGCGGTTGTAGTAGTTAAAAATCGGTTGAAAGATGCCGATGTGATTAAACAGCGAATTGAGCAGCGATGCACTGCTCAAGACGATAAAAATCGACAGCATTGACACTAGACCGCTGCCCTTAAATATTTCGGCGACGGCGCTTGAAGACGGCGTGTAACCCATGATAATCGTTTTAAAAAATAAGTCGACCGGGCGGCCGTCTAGCAATACCAGCGCCAGCGAAGCGGCCAGTGAGCTAATCACCGCAAAGACGATGCCGCGCCTAGCCAGTACAATTAAACCGAGTAAGATAAAGACCGGTATAAAGTGATACAGTTGTAAATGAAAGGTTTGTCGTAAGATCAGTTGCTTCTGTTCGAGCAGGCTAAACATCTTGGCGTCGGCCAAGTACTGCGCCCCCAAAAAGTGATAGAAGACGGCGGCGACGATAATCGGTGCAATCGAAGTTTTTAACAGCGTTTTAACATGTGTGTTAATGTCGACGCCAACCACCGATGCCGTCAGGTTTGTGCTGCTGCTGAGCGGCGATGTGCGGTCGCCAAAATAGCTGCCCGAAATAATGGCGCCGGCGACTAGCGGCAGCGGTATTGCCAAAGAGCTACCCAGAATCATCAACATCGTGCCGAGCGTACCGATTGTGCCAACCGCGGTGCCGAGCAGCATCGATAAGACTAAGGTCAATAAAAAAGACGACAACAGCAAATTAAAATGCGGCAAAATGGCTAAGCCCAAGTCCATACAGGCGGCCAGCACGCCGGCGTACATCCAAGCGGCAATCATCATGCCAATGCTGCCCAAAACGTACATGACGGGGATCATCTTTTTAATATCGGCAGCGATGCGCGCCGTCAAACCGGCAAAGGAAATTTTTTTAAACATCATCAACAGTGCGCTAATGCCCGCCGTAAAAAAGAAGCTGTAGTACATGGCCAATTGATTGACGATGACATAGGCCAGTGAACTGATTAAAACGGTTATTAAAAAGAGCGTCGTCTTAAAACTAATTTGTTTCATAAAGTCTCCGAAAGTTTGCGCGCCGATTTTAACCCATTATACCACCAAATTGAGCAGTCGACCATGGCAAGAAAAAAGTTTAGCAGTTAGTAGTGTCAGAACGCCAATAGATTTGCTATAATATGAGAGAGCAAATTTTATAGTATAGGGGAAAATGATGAAAGCAAACAAAAAAGAGCGCCGTCAAAACAAACTAGCCGAACGGCTAGAGGCCGAAAAAAAGCTGGCGCGCGACCAAAAACGCCGTCAAATTAGGTTGTTAATCGGCGGCTTGGCAGTTGTCTTTACCGCCTTTTTGGCGATAAAATATCGCACGACGGCAATGATTAGCGGCTGCGTTTTGGCGCTGTCCGGCGAGGCCTTAATGTTCTACGACTACTATCGCTATTATAAGCGGTGATATGGTTATTAAATTGATTGGAGCGCTGTTTTGCGACAATACTATCGCGATTTAAAAGTCAATTTGTGGTTCGTCGCCATTGCCATTTTGCTGTTGGCGAGTGGCTTGTGCTTCGCATTGCCCGGTTACAACGGGCATATATTTCGACTGATTAACACAATTGCGCTATTTGCAGTTTTATTATTAATGGCGCTATTCGACTATAAATTGTGCATTATTCCCAACCATTTGGTCGTCATCAGCATTGTGTTATCGACCGTTTTTATCTTACTAGAGGGCATTGGCAACCCGCATATCCTGAGTAAACTGTGGTTTTACTACTTTGTAATGGGCAGTAGCTGCGCACTGTTTTTTGCGCTCGGCTGGTTACTCAACTTCGGCATCGGCGCTGGCGATGTTAAAATGTATTTTGCAATTGGCTACGCCGTCGGTTTTCCGGTGGCTATTTACGCCGTTTTTTACAGTTTGCTGGCGGCGCTTTGTTGCGGCTTGGTGCTGTTGTTTAGTAAGGGCGCTAGTAAGGCAAAGCTGCCGCTGGCGCCATTTGCATTAATTGGCTTTGTCGCCGCGCTATTCTTTCAATTTTAAATTTTTAATATAGGGGAACTTTTTTATAGTTTATGTCGTCTAATTAGTATGAGTGTCAGCAATGTCGCTAGCACTCATCAGAGCTGGAGGTTGACTTTGTCTAACGAAAAGAAGTTGATTAAAAGGGCAAAATCGGGTGATGTCGAGGCATTTGAACAGCTAATTGCCGATTACCAAATTTACTGCTACAACATTGCACTCGGCATGCTTAAATCCGAAGAAGACGCCAAAGACGTTTCGCAAGAGGCGCTGATTAAGGTCTATCAAAAACTAAATAATTTTGACGAAAAGGCCAGTTTTTCAACTTGGTTGTATCGCGTGGTCGTCAACAGTTGCCTAGATTACATTAAAAGACAGAACAAATTGCGCCTCGTCGACGACAGCTACGACGATGCCCTCGCGCAGACGGCATCGCCGCAAGGTGATGTCGCCCAAAGGGCAATCGACAATGAACTTACCGCCATCGTCGCGCGCAGCATTAAACAGTTGAGCCTTAAACAGCGCTTGCCGATTGTACTGCGCGACTATTTGGGACTGTCCTATGACGATGTGGCGGCGCTATTAAACCTACCGCTTGGCACAGTAAAATCGCGCTTGCTGAGGGCGCGCAATAAACTGCGCGAAATTGTGCGCAGCGATGCCGCCTTTAGCGACGACTTAATTGCCGACAAGGAGGTCTTATAATGTCTTGTCAACAATACGATAAACAAATTAGCCAGTACCTAGCAGACGACTTATCGGCTGATCAGCGCGCTGCACTTGAAGCGCATGTTGCGCAGTGCCAACATTGTCAAAGGGCACTGCAAGCCGAGCGGGCCATCGCCGAACAGTTGGCCGATATGCCCTTAAAGGCGCTGCCCGATGGCTACGCGGCCGAACTGCGCGCGCGCCTAGTAAATGTCAAACCAGAAAAGCCAGTCAAAACGGCTTCAAAATTGTTTAGTCGCCACAGAAAATGGCTAGTTGCCATCGCCGCCTGTTTAATAGTAGCGCTTAGCGTGGTGCCGCTACTCGACAATATTTGGTACGAGACGACTGACAAAGCGGCTTACGAAGAGTCGGCCCTTTCATACGGCGAGGGCATGGTGGGCGGCGAGATGTCCGAAGCCAAGGGCGAAGTTAGCGAAATGGATTATAATGAGGAAGTTCTCGACGATGTCGCCACGGTCGAAATGTCGAGAGACGCCGCACCCAAAATGGCAGATGATTTACAGGCCCGCAAGCTGATTAAGCGCGGTACAATTGAGCTGTCGGTGGTCGATTACGACGTCGCGCTCGATAATATCAATGGCTTAATTGGTCAGTACAGCGGCTACGTCGAAAATAGCACGGTTGCGCGCCATCAAAATAACTCAAATAGTAGGTCGTTTGACTATCGCAAGGGATACATGATATTGCGCATACCGAGCGAACAATTTGAAGTGGTATTTGCCCAGCTGTTAAAGTTTGGCGAAGTTAGTTATCAAGAACAGACCAGCGAAGACTTAACGGATGTTTATCGCGATACGGTCAACGAAATTAAAAACTTAGAAGTGCGCGAAACGGCTCTGCGCAAGATTATGACTCAGGCCGAAACAGTCGAGGACATCATCACCGTAGAAGCGGAACTGTCGCGCGTGCGCGGTCAAATCAACGATTTAACCGGCAATTTACAACAGTGGGATCGCTTAATTGACATGTCGACAATTCAGCTGACAATTAGCGAACAACCCGATGCTGCCGTCGTACAGCCAATTGACGACGACCTGTCGAGTCGCGCCCGACGCGCCTTTGTCGGCAGCCTAAATGGCATAACACACTTTTTAGAAAATATTTTTGTCGGCATCGTCGGTTTACTGCCGATTATCGTACCAATTTTATTAATTATCGCAATCGTCTTAGCAATGTGGAGGAGGAAGAAAAAATGAAGAAAATAGCTTTAGTTTTGGCACTTGCTTTAGTAGTGGCGAGCGCCTTGTTAGCGGGAAATCTATTGGAGGTAGGCAAAGTGAATGCAGCGCAGTTAGATGATACAAAGACAGTCAATACGGTTGTCGTAGAGGGGCAGGCCAGCATTGTCGTGCAGCCCGACATCGCAAAGATTAATTTAAGCGTCGTCACCAAGAGCGCCGATTCCAAAACGGCACAAAATGACAATAAGACAATTATGAATAATGTGTTGACTGCGCTGCAAAAGGCCGGCGTCGCCAAAGACGACATTACGACGTCGCATTACAACATTTATCAGACTTACGACGACGACATGATGTATTCAAACGATCAAAAAGTACAGCAGCGCATCTACCAAGTCAGCAATGGCATTACCATTAAGACTAAAAAAATTGATGAAGTCGGCAAATTAATCGACGTTGCAACGGCGGCCGGCGCCAACGACATCGACGGCATTTTCTTTGAGACGTCTCTGGCCGATCAGTACTACCAAGAAGCCTTACAAAAGGCCATGCTCAGCGCCAAGCAAAAGGCCACTGCCATTACGGCGACCTTTGGCAAAACAGTCGACTTGCCGCTGCGTGTATCAGAAGTCGACTACGGTGGCGATTACGGCCGCAATTTCTATGGAGAAGTAAAAATGATGGATGCTGTCAGTAACACGCCCATTCAAGCCGGCGGCCTTAGAATTAACGCCACTTTAACTGTTGAATACGCCTACTAAACAAGTTGTAGCCGATTGAAACGAAAGCATTTTCGCTTATACCGTCGTGGTGGCATAATTTTTTAGGAGGGTACGCTACGCTCAAAAAGCCCCTCTACAAAAACAACGCCACCCCGACGCGCTCAAACGCTTTCTGACAATCGCGCGCCCAGCATAAAACGCAAGCGTTTTAATCGTGGTCATTTCGACCGGGTTGCTTGGTCGAGCAGTAAACGGAACGTTTACGACCAGACCGTAGCGTTAGCGAAATGGAGAAATCTCGGGTTTGATAAGTGGAAAGTAGAAAGTGGACAGTGGAAAAAGCATTGAAGCGTTGGCGTAGCCAACGCTTTGATAGTTTTTTAGTCAAGATTTTGTATTTGTTTTTCGGTTTTTACTTTTTTAAAGTATTGTGTTATATTTTGATTAATCGCTTAGAGGGGTAAAGCACTGTGCAGAATAAACTAATCACGCGGCAGCTCATCACAAATATTATGTCACAATTCAATTTACTGGCCATTCAGTTTGGCTTTGTCAAAATTGGAGCTGCGCCGCAGCCGCCGGCCGCTGCCACTGCCGACTGGCACTTTAAGTACAATCCGCACTATCACTTAAAGGGGGCGCAGTCGGCCATCGTCTTTTTATATCCCTATCAATTGGTGTCGGTCGACGCTGCAGCAGGTCGCGCCAAACTGGCCTCAATTGGCTACCACGCCGATTATCACGTCGCGCTAACGCACTACTTAGAAGCGGTCGCCGCCGGCTTAAAAAATAATTTGGGCGATTTTGACTATAAAATTTTTGTCGATAAAGACGGGCTCGACGACGTAAAAATGGCGCTGCAAGCCGGCTTGGGTAAAATTGCCAAAAATTCGATGCTAATCAATGCCCAGTACGGCACGGCGCACAATATCGGCTATATTTTAACGACCTTGCCGGTTGCAGTTCAGGCCCAGCAACCGGTCGCTGACCTCTGTATAAATTGCAATCGCTGTGAAGTGGCCTGCCCGAATAATGCGCTGGCCAATCGTTCGGTTAAGCGAGTGCGCTGTCGTTCGTCGCTCAACCAGAAAAAGGGCGCATTAAGTGAGCGAGAAATTGGCCTAATTGGCAATTGGTTTTACGGCTGCGATATTTGTCAATACGCCTGTCCGCACAATATTACTCAAGCTGTATCGGGTGGCGCCATCGATTTGGCTGAAATTATGCAGCTAACCAAGAAGACCTTTCGAGAGCGTCACAAGGCGCAGTCGTATGGCTATTTGGGCTTAACCCGTCTAAAGCGCAATGCAATGGTTTTGCTGGCCAAGCAACTGGGTCTTACCGCCTTACAACCCTACCAGGCCATCATCGCGCGCAGTCCACTGTTGAGCGAACAGTATCAAATTTTAGTCAATCGGGAAAAAAGTGGTGGCTAATTGTCATAATAATTTATAAAAATATTTAGCGTATTGTGGTATAATGTTTAAACAGATGGCAAATGACAAATTATTATCAAAAGATAGGAGCGCTTATGAAAAATATTCACGAATTGCAATACTTAAAAGACAAGGTCGCAGCTTTAAAGTCGGATGGCGTCTATCGCAAGCTGCCGGTTTTAGACGGCGCCAATGAAGCGGTCTGTCTGTTAAACGGCAAAGAGGTCATCAATCTGAGTTCTAATAACTATCTCGGCTTTGCCAATCATCCGCGCCTTAAAAAGGCGGCGATTGACGCAGTTGAAAAATATGGAGTCGGCGCCGGCGCGGTGCGCACCATCGTCGGCAATATGGACTTGCACAAAATACTAGAAGAAAAACTGGCGGCGTTTAAACGCGAAGAGGCGGTTATGGTGTTTCAGTCGGGCTTTAACTGCAACGCCGGCGCCATTCAGGCCTTGACCGACAAGGGCGATATTATAATTTCTGACGAACTGAACCACGCCTCTATCATCGATGGCGTGCGCCTGTCAAAGGCGGCGCGGGACGTTTATAAACACAGCGATATGGCCGACCTAGAGCGCGTCTTGCAAGAAAATAGTGGCAAGTATAACAATATGCTAATCATTACCGACGGCGTCTTTAGCATGGATGGCGACATTGCCAAGTTGCCTGAAATTGTCGAATTGGCCGAAAAGTACGGTGCGCTGACCTATGTCGACGACGCGCATGGTTCCGGCGTGTTGGGTGAAAATGGACGCGGTACGGTCGACCACTTTGGCCTGCACGGTCGCGTCGACTTTAGCATCGGCACGCTTTCAAAGGCGATTGGCGTCATCGGTGGCTATGTCGCCGGTAAAAAAGTCATGCAAGAATGGCTCAACCACAGGGGGCGTCCAATTTTATTTTCGACGGCCTTGCCGCCGGCCGCCGTTGGCGCCATTATCGAGTCGCTCGACATGCTGACCAATAGTTCCGAATACACCGATAAACTTTGGCACAATGCCAAATACTTTAAAGAAAAACTCAATAAACTCGGCTTTAATACTGGTAATAGCGCAACGCCGATTACGCCGGTTATTATCGGCGACGAAGCCGAAACCATGCGCTTTTCTAAAAAACTGTTAGAAGCCGGCGTATTTGTATCGGGCATTGTCTTTCCGACGGTGCCGCGCGGCACTGGCCGCGTGCGCTGTATGGTAACGGCGGCCCACACTGAAGCGCAGCTCGACAAGGCGGTTCAAATTTTCGAAAAAATTGGCAAAGAAATGAATATCATATAAATCGATATCGTTATTTGTTTTTAATTTTTTATACTGGGTACTATGTAAACAATCAATTGGGCGTGCAATAGAGAGGCGCCCGCAGACCGACTGAAAGGAACAAGTTTGAAACAAAAGGAATTAAGAAGTAAATAAGGGCACGGCAAAAAGAGCACAAGAGAATTGTACAATGAAAAGTTTATATGGTGATAAAAGTTAAA
>PDWI01003680.1_pt1 | contig 21370 bp, 14 predicted proteins | sample 1430891 | NCBI WGS metagenome assembly PDWI01 (sample SAMN01162508, study PRJNA174530) | Oral metagenome, whole genome shotgun sequencing project. | biome: Marine environment; feature: Marine mammal; material: Swab sample of the gingival sulcus; isolation source: swab sample of gingival sulcus... | reverse complement strand
AGGGCTAAAAACCATTCGAGAAAGCGAACTTAATGGTAAAACTAATCTTTTACAAGATGTTTATATTGACGGTAAATTGCTGATTGATGAGGATTTAACTACCATTCGTAAAAGGGCTGATAGCTAATGTTTCTTAAACCAAAACACTTTTTATTTGCTCCGCTTTATTATTATCAAGGCAAAAATGTCAAAGCAAAAACGATTGATTTGCCTGAGCCGAGTGGGGTAAGAAAAGGCGTTTTTGCTTTAGCTAATAGCCAAAAAAATCCGTATCGTTTGGCAATTATTGGTGACTCCTCCGCTGTTGGCGTTGGGGTTGCCGAGCAAAAACAGGCACTAGCCATTCAGCTAGTGTCTGCATTAGCAAAAAAAGAAATTTTTCAGCAAAATTATTCAGCGATTGATTGGCAACTTCATGCAAAAACAGGGGATAATAGTTTTGATGTGTTGCGACGTTTATATATTTTGCCAAAATCTAAGCAAAGTTTAGATTGCTTGATTATCGTGGTTGGTGTTAATGATGTGACAAAAATACAATCGCTTACTCACTGGCAACAAAATTTAGTGGAAATTATCAAAGTTGCTAAGCATAAATTTGCTCCCAAACGCATTATTTTTACTGCAATTCCTCCGTTAGAAATTTTTCCGAATTTACCTTATCCGTTAAATCAATTTATCGGTGATAAAGCAACAGAGTTAAATCATAGTATGGAAAAATTTTGCAATTCTATGGAAGATGTTGATTTTGCAAAATTTAATTTAATGGATAATGATAAACATACCAATATAAAAGATTATTTTGCCAAAGACGGTTTTCATCCAAGTGGCTTAACTTATCAATTGTGGGCACAGGCGTTGGCGGATTGGCTTTGTAAGTTAGAAAAATGATATAATGTTCATTTGATATTTTTATTATTTAATTGGAATAATTTTATGACTTTAGAAAGAATGAATAATCTTGCTCATCAAGTGACTTTTTCACCACAAATATCTGCCGAACAAGTACCATTAATTGCCGAAAAAGGCTATAAAACGGTGATTTGCAATCGTCCTGACAATGAAGAAGAAGGGCAACCAACGAGTGCAAGTGTTGCAGAGGCTTGCAAACAAGCAGGTTTAGTTTTTAAAGAAGTTTCTTATTCAGGTGGTAATCTTACTCAAGAAAATTTAGAAATTTTTGCTGAATTTTTTAAAAATAATGAACAGCCTGTTTATATGTATTGCCGTTCGGGTAATCGCTCAAAAATGATGTATCAAGCTGCGATACAGATGAATTTATTGTAGATTTATTTCGCTGTTGCTACTTAAAGTTTAACTATGGTTAATACTTTTTATGTACATTGTTTGGTGTATCGAGCGTATTTTTTTTGTTAATTGTGATTGGATTATTTTATATTCTTTACCTTTATGAGATTGATTAACTAACACAAGTTAATTACCTTATCGAACAATTTGTCGAAAGTAACTTTCGTCTATTAAGCCAAAGATTGTTAAAGCATATTTTTATTATTTACTGTGAAATAAAAGGCAAAAAAGGAGCGATCTTTGCTCCTTTTTTACATTCAATCATTTAACACTTTAACTTAGGGATAAATTGTTCCCATGCGTTGGGTAATCGACATAGGTCTACCAAGTAAATAACCATAAATGGTACTGTTTTCCATGACTTCTTTGACATAGTTGCGAGTTTCTGGGAAAGGAATGGTTTCTACATATTGGTCAGCTGATAAAGAGCTGTAAGATGGTTGCCAGTTTCTTGCTCGGCTAGGTCCTGCGTTATAGCCTGCGGTAGCAAGCACTACTTGCCCACCGAGTTTTCCCAAAATATCGCCCATATACCAAGTTCCATAACGAATATTGGTGTCGCCTGTTGCAATACGGCTTGCACTGTATCTTTCGCCTAATTTTCGAGCGATGTATTTTGCAGTGCTTGGCATAATTTGCATTAAGCCACCCGCCCCAACGTGCGATTTTGCACCGACATTAAAACGGCTTTCTTGTCGCATGATACCATACGCCCAAGCTGGGTCGATACCTGCTTGCTCGGCATAAAGAAGAACACTACTTTTGCGTGGTGTTGGGAAAGAAAGGGCGATGTTGCGTTGTCCCATTTCGTCATATGCCATTTCCATGGTATAAATCGAGCGTCCGTACCAACCAATATCATGAGCCTTACGAGCAGCTGCTAATAGCAGTGGATAATTTCTATCGGCTAATGCTGAACGTACGCCCCAATTCCATTCACGTTTGGCATCAGTTGTATTACCGCCACTAGCTCGTATCGATAAGGCACGAGAAAAGTGCTCATTATTTAATACACTTTGAGTACTAACATTGGGTAGGCTTGCAAATGTAGAGATGTTAATACGTTTGCTAATTTTATCTTTTGCCAAAAAGCCATAATAGTTATTTTTTTGGGCAACTTGACGATAAAGTTTACGGGCTTTGCTTCTGTGTCCTGTCTTTTCATAGCCACGAGCAAGCCAGTATAACCAGATGTCTTCTTGACGATGAGCACCGTCCATACTAGTGATAGCATTCACTAAGTCTTGCCATTCACTAAAGCGGATAGCTGCCATGGCATAGTCTTCAGCTTCTTCATAGTTAAAAGGCAAGCCGACACTGTTGCGAAACCAAGTGACAGCCTCACGATTAAAGCCACTTGTGGTATTCATGTTCATACGAGTAACGGCAATGGTGCGATAAGCCATACGGCGAGTATCAGCATCAAGCAAGTGAGCATAGTGGCGAGCATCATAATTTAACTGCATGCTTGCTTCTTGGAATGATTTATCGGTTAATCGTCCAATAGCATAAAGATAAAGGTATTGATTCACTTGACTGCGAGGTTGTGAGGCAAAACGACTAAAAAAGCCGTTTAAATCCGCTTGAATACTTAATAATTGGTTATAGTCAATTGCAATGCCTAGACTTCTTGCTAAGCTAATAATATCGCCTGTTTTGCCTTTTCTTAATACTCGATACAAGCGTGCCATTCTATCTTTATTGGTCACCATACTGTGATTGACTAATGAGCTGGCAAATTGGTCACATAAACTTGGTTGTGATAAGGTGTTAAGCCAAACGCTTGATTTTTGTTCGGCGACCCGCAAGGTATTTTGTTGACCGTCACCAATGGCTAATGCACAGGCCTCACTGCTATCTGCATTAATTACATAAGGGGCGACTTGTTGTACCGCATTATAATTAGACATGCCTGCTTTACTTTCTGCAAAATCTGCCACTAACTTTTCTGCCAGTGCTGATTTTGGATAACGTTGTGCAAAACTTGTTACTGTAGAGGGTGATAAACTAGGGATTCGCCCATGTAGGTTTGAATATTCGGCATACATGGCTGGCATATTACCTGTATTTCCTTGCTCATAATAGCTATTATAAGATGGCGTACTTTGATAGGAAGGGGTATAACTAGGAGATGAATAAGTGTTATATGAGGTGCTAGACGGCGTATAAGTACTGTAAGTTGAACTACTAGAAGGTGTATAAGTAGAAGAAAAAGAGGGTTGATAAGTCTGCGGTGTGAGCGTGCTACTAAAGGAATTACTGTAAGTATCACTATAAGAAGTTGTATCTAAACTGCTTGAACCACCATAAATATTCAAAGTCGCTATGGCATTACCACTGATACCTAAAGTCATTAAACTTAACAAGCTGACACTACATAAAGAAAAAGATTGTTTTTTAAATTGATACTGTCTCATAAGATACTCATACGTCCTGATAAAATTACTTGCTTTAAAATAATTCATCATACCTAAGTTATTAAATATATCAAGGCGATTTTCATTCCACGGTAATTTATATAAGGTAAAAGGCATAAGATTTGCATTAATACGTTAATCGGAGAAATGTTACCTATTATCCGTATTAATTATAGTTTTTGTCGGTTTTTGATAATAAAAATAATAAGCAAAAGCAATCAACAAGCTAAAATAAACAATAAGCAAAATCAACAAATGATATAATTGAGCCGAAACTTGCGAAATACTTGTCCCCATTTGATTTAATTGTAGTGATGCATGAATGCCATAAGTGCTAGGTAATACCATAGCCAAATATTGCAAGGGTTCAGGTATCATCGGCTTGGGATAGGGTAATCCACTTAAAAAAAACATAGGTAAAGAACTAAAAATCAATAATTGCAAACTACGTTCTCGTCCTCTTAATATCATACCAAGCAAACAGCCAAGCGAGGCAATCGTTGGACAATACACTAATAAAAACAACAAACTCCCCCATAAATTTTGCCCACTTGTATAATCGTGTGTCGTAAATACCCAACCATAATAAAAACAAGCAATAAGCATGGCAATTAAACTAATGCTTGCCACGCGTCCAAGCCAACCTGAAATGCTTGCATGATGGCGATTTTTCTCAAACCATGTTCCGACAAGCATACCCGAACCCATTAGAATAATCTGCTGAATAATGAGCATAGTTACCGATGGCACAACATAGGCACCATAACCCTCTGTTGGATTAAATAAGGGTAAGATATCAAGTTTTATTTTTTGTGTGCTTTTCATTGCTGATTGATAATATTGACCGTGAGCTATGTCTTTTTTGATTTCTATCCCTGCCGATACTGTACCCACCGCCTCAGAAAATCCTAACATCACATTTTTATTAAGTAAAAAATATCCGCCATTGCCCGAAACGCTGACTTTTGCTTGTTTGCCACTAACGACCTGTTTTTCTAAACCTTGTGGAATTATCATATAGCCGGCAATCTGTTGTTGCCAAATGGCTTGTTTTGCTTGTCGCTCATTGGCAAGCGTTTGTACCTTTAAGCGTGGATTAGTATTGGCATAACGCACAAGGGTAGTTGATAATCGGCTATGGTCATAATCAATCACAGCCACAGGGACTTTATGCACGACTTCCGTATCGTAAGGCCAAGGATAAAAAAAGCCATAAACCACAGGGGCGATAACCAACATCATCACAATGCCAATATCAGAAAATATATCGACTAATGTATTGATAAAACTTGAAAAAAATCCATGATGATGGTGAGTGTTCGGGTTGTCGTTATAATTTGTCATTATCTTTGCCCCCAACGCTGTGGATTATTTAATGCCCTATGAGTAAGCAAAACGCAAAGAAACATCAGCACCATTACCGCAATCATAAAGCCATAAACAATATCCATAGAAATACTAATCGGTGCATCCATTTGTAATTGAGCAATATGTAAATTGAGATAATGGGTGAGTGGTAAGACTAATGCCCATTTTTTTGCTCCACTGCTTAATGCAATAAAGGGATAAGTCACGCCAGCAAAAGCAAACGAAGGAGCGGAGATAAAGCCCGTCGCTGATAAGCCTTTCCGTAAAGAAAAAGTCAGTAAAGTAAAAATTCCACCCATCCAAAAGGAAACCATCATTAATAATAAAAAGGTAAAATAGGTTAAATTCCACGCTTGCATACTTGAGGGGTGTAATTGTGAGGCGAGTGTTAAACAAACCGCTCCCCAAAGGGTATAAGCAAGCATTGACCAAATAAATTTGCCATTTAATCCTGCTACTAAGATTAAAAAATGGTAGGGGGTAAGGGTATATTTTTTATATTCTTGTTTTTTATTAATAACTTTTTTTTCTGTTATTTTTTCAAACCATATATCAAGGGTTTTGTCTCGTACTTCTCGTCCGACTGTGGTCGCTCCAATGGTCATTGCTAAAATATGCAACAGGGCAGGCAAGACGGTTGATGTTAAAAATAATTGATAATTAGAGTTATCATTAAATAAGCTAATGCGTTGCATTTGAATGGGGGAGTAGGCAATTTTTGCTTGCTCTAAGTTATCACCCTTTTTCATTAATGATTTTATTTCAATCCCTGCCGATAAAGTGCCAACGGATTTTTGTACACCTCTCTGAATAATTCCTGAATGCGTGCCATATTGAGCATTAACTTGTAATAAAACTTGTGAATTTTTGCCTTGTAATAATTTTTTATCAAAATCATAAGGAATAACCACAGCTCCATAAATATTTCTAGTTAATATCTCATCTTTTACCATGTGTTCGCTTGGTAATTGTTCAGCAACCTCAATATCAGGGCTAGCATCAAGATAGTGGATAAGCGTTGCGGAGGCAGTGCCATGACTATGGTTAACCACAGCAATAGGAACATCGGTAATCACTGAGCGTGAAAAAATCCACCAAACTAACAATACGGTTATGGTCGGTATCCAAAACATCACCGCAAAATCCCAAGGGTTTTTAATTAAAAAGATACCCTCTCGTTTTGCACTGTTAAAAAAGACTTGTAAAAGGTGTCGCATTATTCTTCACTGTCTGCGGGTAAAGTCACCACCACGCTCATACCAGAGCGGACTTTATCATTGGCAAGGATTGGGCGTGCCTTAATTTCAAAGGTGCGAACATCAAAGCTATCGGCTTGTTTTGTCGCTCGCCAAGTGGCAAAATCCGATAAGGCAGAACTTGCAAATACTTTAAAAGTTTGTATGTGTTTTTTATCTGTCGTCGATAAAGCGGGGATTTCTGCGGAAAACTCATTACCAACGGCAAAGTGAGCCAATTTATCTTCGGTAACATTGAGTACAACCCATTGTTTCATTGGTTCAACTAAAGTTAATAAAGGTACGCCTTGTCCTACCACTTCCGCAGGATTAACCATAATATTATCAACAACACCATCAATCGGACTTTGTAAGTTTGCCTCTTGCTTGGCGATTAATGCCTCTTTTAATTTACCCTCAATTTGTTCCACTTGGGCTTGAGCCGTGTCAATATCTTCACTTCTTGCTCCCTCAACTGCCATTTGATATTGCTCATAACTGGCATCAGTTTTTAGCCTTTGCACAACATATTTTGTATGCACTTCATCACGTTTTTGCCGTGCGATTAAGCCCTCTTGATACAGATGCTCTATCCTTTCATAAGTCGCTTTTGCTAATTCTGTCCCTGCTTTATTCGCTTCCCAGCCTGCTTTTGCTCGAGCAATTTGTTGTGGTCTTGCTCCATTTTTCGCTTTTTTGAGCTGATTTTCTGCCATTGCTTTACCCGCTTTTGCCTGTTGAATTTTGGCATTAATTTCAGGAGAATCCATGTGAATGAGCTGTTGATTTTTTTTGACTTTATCGCCTTCTTTCACCAAAATCTCACTCACTCGCCCTGGTACTTTTGAGGCAATGGCAGATTGTTGAATTTCAATTTGTCCTTGTAAAATGACAGGTGGTTTTTTCTTATGTTGATTTTTTACCAGTCCCCAAACAACAATTGCGATAAATAGCAAAATAATAGCAGAAACGATAAGTCGTTTGACTAATGTTTTTTTCTTAGTTTGTTTTTTATTTTCTTCAAGTAATTCGTTATAACTCATTAGAAATACGCCTATTTTTTATTGGGTCTTGCACTAAAATTTCTTCTTTTTGTCGAATAGAGTTGTGGTAGTTTAATGTCTGCCTGCTGTAGATAGTTATTAAAAGCAAGCGGTGTGCCACAAGCCTCCATGAGTTTTGCTAAGGCTTGCACATAATCATTGACCGCTTGGGCTTGCTCTGTGCTTGCTTTAATATATAGAGTTTGGGCTTGTACCACGTCAAGCACGGTATTTAAGCCCTCTCGAAATCCTGCTTTTCGCATTTGCAAGACTTTATAGCTTAAATCAATATTGGTGCGTAATGCAAGATAACGAGCTTGAGCATTATTAACATCGTGCCAATTTTTTTCTACCAATAATAATAAATTATCTTTTAATTCAATGGAAGAAAGCTGTGCTTGCCGTGCTTGAGCCTCGCTACTTGCCATCATTGCCGATTTATCGAGACCTCCTGTGAATGACCAAGTTGCAGAAACCCCAGCAAGCCAACTGGGTTTTTTATCAATATCAGCATAACCAAACATAGCAACGTTCGGTTTATACTTGGTATCCGACATATTGCGAGCTTGTTCGGCTTGTTGTTGTTTTGCTTGAATGAGTTTTAATGCAGGGTGATGGGTTAAGGCCATATCTTGATAATATTCTAATGGCTGTAACTCTTTGGTAGAAATAAATAACGGTGTGGTCGGTTTAATTTGATAGGTGGTGCGTAACAGACGTTGCAAACTCATCATCGCCAAACGTGAAGTATTGCGAGCCTTGATAAATTCACTTTCGGCATCGGCAAGAGCAGTTTGTGCTTCCATACGCTCGACAAGAGAAATTAAGCCTTCTTCATAAAGACGTTTTGCTGTGTGGTCAGCTCTTTTGATAGTATTAAAGGCTTCTTTACGCAAAGATGCTCCAATCATCGCAAGTTGTGCATTAAAATAACGCTCCACTAAGGTGGTATAAAGCTGATTTTCGGTCATCTGCATATGAGCTTCAGCCTCAAGGGTGCGAGCATCAAGAATATTGCCTAAAGCCTGTGTCCGTCCCGCTGTATAAACAGGCCAAACAAAGCCCACACCTGTATTAAGCGAATGGTCAGAGCGTTTAAAATCATAATTATCAGGCAGGTTTTTCGTAAGGCGGTTACCAATCGGTGGCAACTGTATGCCATTCGCTCCTAAGCCTAATCCATTGTTTAATCTATCTAAAATTTGCTGTTCTTTATTATTAATGCCGTCTGCAATGTTGTTTTTCATATCAGTTAAATCAACATCTTTTTGTAGTGTATAAGCATTGGCAGTGGCACGAGCAAAAACGATAGGCTTATCAAGGGTTTCTACCGCTTCTCTTTGTTTTTCTTTGGCGACCGTATTGGCATATTCAGAGGCTAACTTTGGCGACACTTGCCCAAGAAATTTTTGAGCCTGTGTCAAGGTCAACAAACTTGGAATTTTTACTTGATAGCTATTATTGACTTTTGTGTGCGTTGTAGGGTCAATTAGTGTTTTCGTATGGTTATCAGTGTTGGTGTCATTGGCAAAACAAAGGCTACTAGAAAATAACAAACTGATTAAAATAATATTTTTTTTCATAACTTTTTTCATTAATGGTTTTTGACAAGTTGAAACCTTAATGTGATATGCAAAAAGTGTCAAGAAAAAATAACTGACTAGGAGTTCAATATTTTTTATACAAATGAAAACAAGGGAACATATTCCCTTGTTAAAAAATACAAAATTCGTAGCTAATCGCTTGTCTTTTCTACATAATTAAAACGCTCTTGTAAATCTTGCTTTAAGGTTTGTAATTTCGCTTGATTATTTAGTTCTTGATAACTTTCAAGTAACAATAGCCCTGAGGTTAAATTTGGATATTGTTGGTAAGGCACTTGTAAATCATTAATCACTTGTTGATAATCTTTTTTTGCTAAGGCAATGGTTGCTAACGCATTTAGACTGATTAAATAACGCTTGCTATTGAACTGTTTATCTGTTTGTGGAATAGCAACAATTTGCTTTAATAACTTTTGGGCATGTAAATTATCAGAAGATTTTGCTAGCAATAATAGGCTATAATGCAACTGATAGTCTAAATTATCAGGATATGTCTTTTTTAACTGACTAAGTAAATTTAGTTTTGTTGTATAATCACTGCTATTATTTAACGATTGTACATAGGCAAACTGAATTTCTTCATTGTTAGGATAATCTTGGTAGACCTGTTGTAACAAGGTCTTTGCTTGCAGATGTTGTTTTTGCTTTTTTAGAATATCAGCCTGTAATAAGTAACTTTCTATTGTATATTCTGGAAACTTGACTTGCAAGTTTTTTAATGCTTGGATTGCTTGCTCACTATCATTATTTTTTAAGGCAAAATCGATAATGCGTTTTGTTGCATCATAGGCTAATTTTGCTTGTTGAATTTGTGAATAATAATAGTTCGCTTGTTGATAATTTGATTGACTTTCAAAACTTAAACCTAAGTAATAATAGGCTTTATCTTGATAATCTTCATTGTCAATCAATGGCATTAATAATTGATTAATCTTGCCATACTCTTCCAAATTTAAACCAATTAAGGCGGTGAGCAATTTGATTTCTGCATCTTCTGGAAATTGTTGACAGGCTTTTAATGCCAATTGCCACGCATATTTCTGTTGCTTATCATCTCCTTTTTCTTTTTGTAATTGTAAACGGTAGCGAATTTCATAAATATAAAAATCTTTTTCATCAGGTACTTTTTTTCTCGCTTTTGCCAACAATTTTAATAACTTTTTTGTTTTACCCATTTTTTTATAAATATCTGCTTTTAATAACAGATAAGAAGGATTATAGCGGTCAGTACGCAAGGCCTTATTCACTTGGGCGAGGGCACTGTTTGTATCATTAAATTTTAATAATAGCCCCGACTTTACAATAGACAAATCGGCATTTTTATCATTGCTTAATTGTTGTAAAACGAGCAATAAGCGTTTTTGCTCTTCTTCTTGGCTTGGATAAATATCCTCTAACATTTGCTTAAAATTGGCTTGCGGATTATATTTTAAGATATGATTAAGGTTTTGTTTTGCAAGGTTATAATCATGGGTTTGTAGTGCAAGATGAGCCACATAAAACCATACAGGATTATAATCTGGGTGTCGTTGTTGCCATTGTTGAGCAAAATTTAACGAGGCTTGTTTATCTTCATGTAATAAAGATAAACTAAATGCTCGCTCGAAAATATCGCTTGTTTGTTGTGAGAGAGCCTCTTTCTTATAGATTTGCAAGGCTTTGTCAACCTCCCCTCTATCATAAGCAAATTCGGCTTGTAATAAAGGATAAAAGCTAGATTGGGTGTTCTTTGTTGTTGATGTTACATTTGCTTGGGCAGAGTGTTGTAATAAGAGGGAACTACAAAAAAATAAAACCATGCTTGATGATTTTAGTGATAACTTGGCTAGGTGAGAAGTAGGTTTATAAAAAGAATGTTTCATGTGTGTTTTATTTTTCATCTTAAGTTGTATTGATTAAATGACAATCATTATATAGTGTTATGCTAAAGAAAGTCAAAAACTTAGAAGAGTCCGTTATTTATTGTGTCACCAGCGTTAATTTAATCGTTAATAGCTTCTAAAAATGGTATAATCCGTCGTTTATTTTCTTTATCTAGTTGATTAATGATATTTATATGAAATTATTGGTTATTGGTGTCAATCATAAAACCGCTCCGATTGCTTTGCGTGAGCAGTTGGCATTTGCTGATGATGAAATATCAGTAGCCTTGCAACAATTACAAAATTTTGTAGAAAGTAGTATTATTCTTTCTACCTGTAATCGTACGGAAATTTATTTATTATTGGCAGATGACTTGATTAATGATTTTATTAAACAAGGCTCAAGTCATCATATTATTTCACAAAACTCGACACATCATCAGCCTGTCACTTATCAAAAACTGTTATACGATTATATGAATGGAGTGATTAAGCAGATAAAAAATTGGTTGGCAAACTATAAAGGTATTTACTTAGAAGAATTAGAGCCTTATTTATACATTTATTGCAATCAACAAGCCTTAACGCATTGGATACGAGTTGCTTCAGGCTTGGATTCCATGATATTGGGTGAACCGCAAATCTTAGGGCAACTAAAGCAAGCAGTCAATCAATCACTAGAGCAAGGAGCGATTAGTAAAAAATTTAGCTGGATAATTGATCAAGTTTTTTCTTCAGCAAAACAAATTCGCCATGAAACAGAAATTGGCACACAAGCGATAAGTTTAGGCTTTACTACAGCAAAATTAGCAAAAGAAACCTTTACTGATTTATCCGACTGTCATTTATTAGTGATTGCGACAGGTGAGATGAATAGGTTAGTGGCGACACATATTGCAGGACAAAATATTGGCAAAATTACTCTTTGTAATCGCAATATCGAGCGAGCGATTAATTTAGCCAAAGAATTAACCCAAGTCAATCCTAATTGCATCATTGAGGTGCGAGAATTTAGCGAAGTAACAGAATGCTTGCCCCATGCGGATATTATCAGTAGTTGTAGTGGCTGTGTGCATAGCTTAATTAGTTTTGATATGGCAAAAGAGTGGCTACAACAACGCTTTACCCAAAAAGTATTAATGGTGGATTTAGCCGTACCTAGAGATATTGACGATAATATTAAAACCTTAAAAAATATAGACTTATACTCTATTGATGACTTACAATATGTCATTGATGGCAACTTACAACAACGCAAACAATCTGCGATTGAGGCAGAAATTTTAATCAGTCAATTAGTGATAGACATTGAAAATAAATTTCAAGTACGTCAAGTTGGCTCGGATATTCATCGTTTTCGCCAAACTGCTTATCAACATTCAGAGCGATTATTGACAGAAAGTTTACAAAAACTGCAACAAGGCAAGCCTGCCGAAGAAATTTTGACAGAATTATCAAGACGGCTAACCCAAACGCTGATTCATGCTCCTTCAAAACTTATGCGAACAGTAGCTTGGGACGGTGACCCTGAAACCCTAGATATGGTAATTACAGGATTAAATAATGCTTATCGGCAAAAAAGCAATAACTTGGTATAATTTTTGCTTTTGTTGTATGGGTGTAAAAGAAATACTCTAATGGTTTGTAATTTAATCAAACTTGATATAAGATTACAGTTGTTATTTACTTCTATCAATATTTTCAATTTTTTGCAAGAAAAAGTAAGATTTTTTACAAATTGTGTAATGATAGAATAATAATAACGTGTTATAGTGTAAACGAGTGTTTTTAATAATGGAGAATCCTATGAAATTTAATAAATCAGCGTTGAAAACAGCAACTTTGGCAGTTTCTACGCTGGCATTAAGTGTCAGTGCGTTGGCAGGCGTCAAAATCGTTGATCAGCCTTATTTTAAATCAGTCGGTAATGTTGCATGGCATAAACAAGCAGATATTAGTCCGAATGAAGTTATTAACCGACAAACTCCTGAGAATATGACCAGCTTGGTGTTTATTCGTCGTCAAGATAATGACCCTGCACAAACGAGTGCAAATATCGCTATCAATGATAGATTTCAGGTGAGTTTGCAACCAAATGGCTATACGCAAGTATATTCTTGTGCTGGTGTAAACTTTATTAGTGCGGAAAAAACAGAGCTAAAAACCAATGATTTGCTAAAAGATGCAAAGTCATTTAACTTAGCACCAAATGGTACTTATTATTTTTATGTTGATCTTGATGATGAAACAAGTGAATCAAGTGTCGTACAAATTACTAAAGAGAGTGCTGATAAGATTTTAACCAATAAAAAATATCAAACGCACCAAATTAGCCGAGTAGTTCCAAACTGTCCAGTTGTGAAGAAAGTTCCACTACCTGTTGTTGTAAAACCACCTAAGTTATTACATGAAGTGAAAATCGATGTTGAAGTATTATTTGATACTGATAAGCACTTTATTAAGCCAAAATATGAACCAGAAGTGGCGAAAGTTGCTGAATTTATGACAGCTTATCCAAATACGACTGCAGTTATCGAAGGTCACACTGATAGTCGAGCTTCTATTCCTTATAACCAAAAACTTTCTGACCGTCGTGCAAACTCTGTCAGAAAAATGTTAGTAGAGAAATTTGGTATTGCTTCAAACCGTCTAACTTCTATTGGTTATGGTGAGCTTCGTCCACGAGCGACTAACAAGACAAAAGAAGGTATGCAATTAAACCGTCGTGTTATTGCTGTGATTAACGAGCGTGTCATTGTTGATGAAGAAGGCAAGCAAGTAGATCCTACAAAATAGTTTTATTAATGTAAAATCCATAAAAAACGCTTTCTAAATAGAAGGCGTTTTTTATTTTGATGATAATTTATCAATATTCAAGTATAATCTAAGCTAATAATTCATTTTACAAAAAAAAGGAATGGTTATCATGTCATCTTCTCAACTTCCTGATACCACAACAGAGAATAATACAAACGAACCATCATTATCAGCGATTAATCGTACACCTGCTAAAGCAAAAGAACCTCGCACTAGGTTATATGTGTTGCTCGCAATTGGTTTATTAGTCATTGGCGTGGCGATTGGCATTTTTTATAACAAATCAAAGCAACAGGATGAGCAAAATGTATCGCCCAATGACAGTGGTGAGGTAAACAAAGCATCAGACGAAGACAAAGCAACTATCAGCAAGCAAGAAGAAAATAAAGCTGTGTTGACTGTTGATGTGGTTAGTCCACAAATGGCTAGTGTTCCGTTAACAATCACGGTTGATGGGGTAGTGGTTGCCGAAAATACCGCCTCTGTTAGTAGTAAAGTTGCAGGATTGGTGGTTGAAGAAATTCTTGTCAAAGAAGGGGATTTGGTAAAACAAGGACAGTTATTAGCGAAACTTGACTCAAGCCAACTTGAGCAAAATGTTATTCAAGCACAAGCTCAAATTGTGCAAGCAACCGCACGTCTTAATAATGCAACGGCAACACTTGAACGTGTTAAGCCTTTATTAGAAATTGATGCTGTCAGTAAGCAAGAAGTTGATAACTATGCAACGCAAGCCAAACAAGCAAAAGCAAGCTTGGTCTTGGCAGAGGCTCAATATAATAACCAAATGCTTAGATTAAAAGACAGTAAAGTGCTTGCTCCTGTTTCAGGGATAATTAGTAAAAAAACGGCGAATGTGGGTGGCACCGCCCAAGGTAGCCTATTTACCATTATTGAAAATGGCAAATTAGAATGGCAAGCAAAAGTTAATCCTAATAATATCAATCAGTTAAAAGTTGGTAGTGCAGTTAAATTAACAACGCCAACGCAAGAGGAAATTTATGGCGAAGTTTCTCGTGTTGAGCCGACTATGGGTAATGATAGACAAGTCAACGTACGGGTAAAATTGCAAGCTGATGAAAAAATGGCACTACAAACAGGTATGTTATTAACGGGTGAAATTCTCTTAGGTCAAGAAGAACAACAAGTCGTCCCTGTATCTTCTATTATTGGTGAAGATGGTTACAATTATCTAGTGACAGTTACTAAGCTAGAAAAAGATAACCATAATCAAGTGACAGGGGTGATTAAACGTATTAAAGTGCGACTTGGTAAACAAATTGGCAAAGCGGTTGCTCTAAAGACAAAAGTTCCAGAAGATGTCGTCGTTGCCTTACAAGGCGGAGCTTTTGTGAGTGATGGTGATAAAGTGCGGTTGAACATTTCTTCTACGAATAATACTTCTTCTACTAATAATGCTTCTACGGCTAACACTCCAGCTACCATTTCTGCTCCTACAAATAATGGCTCTACGGCTAATGCTCCGGCTACCATTTCTGCTCCGATGGATAATGCGAATACTACCGTCAGTGATGCAACAAGTAGTGAGACACCACCAAGCCCACCCGCCATGCTTAAAAGAAATGGTCAGTGATAATAAGGAATAATCTATGAATTTTTCGGCATATTCTATTAAAAACCCATTGGTAGCCATTTTATTATTTACCTTATTAACCATAGGTGGCATTATCGGTTTTCAAAAAATGAAAATTGAGCAATTTCCACAGGCTGAATTTCCTGCGGTGATTACCACAGTTATGTTACCAGGGTCTGCTCCTGAACAACTAGAAAATGAAGTTGCCAAAAAAATAGAAAATAAGCTGACCAATCTTGAAGGCGTAAAACGCATGCGAACCACACTGCAAACAAGTGCGGTTACCGTTGCTGTTGAATTTGTGTTAGAAAAAGACCCACAAGAAGCGTTAGATGAAGTGCGTTCGGCAATCGGGGAAATGCAAAGTAGCTTACCTGCTGATGCCAAAGACCCAATTATTTCCAAGTTTAATTTAAATGCCATTCCGATACAAACCTATACCATTTCTTCAACAAAAATGAATGAAAGTGAGTTATCTTGGTATGTGGATAATGAGATTGACAAACTATTATCAAAAATAAAAGGGGTGAATAATATCTCTCGTATTGGTGGTATTGAGAGAATTATAACTGTTGAGGCTGACCCAAATTGGCTGAATGCGTTGCAGATGAATATTGGGCAATTGTCAGAGCAAGTATCTGCATTGCAACGAGATGCCTCAGGCGGTGCATCAAAAGTTGGTGGACATACACAAACCATTCGAGTGATGGGGGCGGTAACGAATGCTGATGAACTCGCTGATTTACAAATCATGACTCCCACAGGTAATGCAGAATATTTATCAAATATTGCCACTATTACCGATGGTGACGATGAGCCTCATTCTATGGCAAAACTCAATGATAAGACTGTGGTCGCATTTAATGTTATCCGTACCAAAGATGCAAACACGGTGCAATTATCCAAAGAAGTACAAGCCTCTTTAGCAGAATTACAAAAAAAAGACCCTAGCCTAACCATTAGTAAGGTTTATGACTCGGTACAATATACCGAAGATAATTATAAAGATTCGATGAGTATGCTTATCGAAGGAGGAATATTAGCGGTTATTGTGGTATTTTTATTTTTGATGAATTGGCGAGCCACTGTGGTAGCAACGGTTGCCCTACCTTTATCGGTTATTCCTGCTTTTCTTATCATGTGGCAATTAGATTTTAGCTTAAATATGATTTCGTTATTGGCATTATCCTTAGTGATTGGGGTATTGGTTGACGATGCGATTGTGGAAATTGAAAATATCGTACGACATTTACGCATGGGAAAGACACCCATGCAAGCAGCTATAGAGGCAGCTGATGAGATTGGACTTGCCGTAGTTGCGACCACCTTGACCTTGATTGCCGTATTTTTGCCTACTGCCTTTATGAGTGGCGTTGTTGGTAAATATTTTAGGCAATTTGGCTGGACAGCTTCAGTGGCAATTTTTATGTCATTATTGGTGGCTCGTTTGCTAACGCCCATGATGTCCGCCTATATCCTAAAACCTGAAAAGCAGAAAGCAGAAAAAGACGGCAAGGTTATGCAAGCCTATCTGAAATTTGTCAATTGGGCAATTCATTTTCGTTGGTTAACCTTAGCATTAGTCATTGCCTTGTTTATAGGCTCTATTATGCTCGCAAAAACCATTCCTGCAGAATTTATTCCTACCAATAATATTGACCAAACCCGAGTAAATATTGAATTAACCCCAGATGCTAATCTAGAAGATACTACCAAAGTTGCTGAACAGGCCTATCAAGCCATTAAAGATATTGATGGCATCGAAAGCGTGATGAGTGCCATTGGACAGGCTCAAAGTCGCAGTGGACGTTCACACGCATCAGCAACAGTAAATACTGCAAGTTTTGATGTTGTGCTTGCTCCTCGTGATAAGCGTCCAAGTAAAAATGAAATCGAAGAAGAAATTATTAAGGCGTTGCAAATAGTTCCATCAGCTCGTTTTGAAGTTGGTTTAAGTAGTGGTGGCGGTAGTGGTTATGAGTTTCAATTAAGTGGTAATAACCCTCTTGTTTTAAACGAAACCGTGCAAAAAGTGATGAATGATATTCGTCAATTAGATAAGGTAATCTCTGTAACAAGTGACCGTAGCTTGCCAAAACCTGAATTAAAAGTTATTCCTGACCCCCTAGCAATGGCAGATAAAGGGGTGAATACTTTGCAAATTGCCAATACCTTACGGATTGCAACCTCAGGTGATTTTGAACAGAACTTATCTAAATTAAATTTAGACACTCGACAAATTCCAATTGTCGTTCGATTGCCTAAATATGCAAGAGAAAATGTTCAGCAATTAGAAAATCTGTATATTAAAAATGGGGTACGCATAGGTGACGTGGCTCAATTAACCTTTAGTAATGGCCCTTCACAAATCAAACGTTATAATCGTGAGCGTTCGATTAAAATTACCGTGCAGTCTAATGCTCTAGGCGAGGTGAAAAAACAGATTAACGCTATGCCGATTATGAAAAATTTGCCTGAAGGTATGACTTTTAACCTAACAGGGGAAGCAGAAAGCCAAAAAGAACTGTTTAAAGGTTTTGCTATGGCAATGATAGTCGGCGTATTTTGTATTTTTGGCGTATTGGTTTTATTATTTCATCGTATTTTGCAACCCTTTACCATTTTAATGGCATTACCCTTGTCTATGGGCGGTGCATTTGTAAGTTTGCTATTAACAAATAGTAGCTTATCTTTGCCCTCATTAATTGGCTTGGTGATGCTTATTGGTATCGCTACCAAAAACTCCATTTTGTTGGTCGATTATGCGATTATTGCCCAAAATAAACTCGGCATGAAAAGAAATGACGCTCTTATTGATGCTTGTCATAAGCGGGTTCGTCCGATTATTATGACAAGTATTGCTATGGGTGCAGGCATGTTGCCTTTACTTTTTGGTTGGGGTGGTGCAGACCCAAGTTTTCGCCGACCGATGGCAGCTGCTGTATTGGGTGGTTTAGCAACCTCCACTATTCTTAGTCTTGTGGTTATTCCTGTCGTCTATACCATGATGGATGATTTATCAAATCTTTTCAAAAGAAGGGAACTAGAAGAAAGACATCAATTATTATAGGAAATAATATAAACAAACAATAAAAAAGGAGCAGATTATTCGGCTCCTTTTTTGTATTATAAAGAAAGTATATTAAAAGTATATTATTTATTAGAACTATATTCTTTAATATTTAGCTTTTTAGCTAACTGTCTAATTTGCCCTTTACTTAAATTAACTTCTGTTGATTTTTTCGGAGCTTTTGCTTTTTCGGCTCTTGCTTTGGCTAACCGTTGAGCCTCCGCCTTTTCGGCTCTTACTTTAGCTAATCGTTGAGCTTTTGCTTTTTTTGCTCTTATTTTAGCTAATGCTTGAGCTTCTGCTTTTTCGGCTCTTGCTTTGGCTAATGCTTGAGCTTCTGCCCTTTCGGCATTTGCTTTAGCTAGTGCTTGAGCTTTCGCCTTTTCGGCATTTGCTTTAGCTAGTGCTTGAGCTTTCGCCTTTTCGGCATTTGCTTTAGCTAGTGCTTGAGCCTTTGCTAATCTTTGGGCTTTTGCCTTAGCTAAGCGTTCAGCTCTAAGTTTTTTTGCTTTGGCTAATTTTCTAGCGTGAATTTTTTCAGCATTAGTTTGAGCTAATCTTTTCGCTCTTAGCTTTTGGGCTTTAGCTAGTCTTTGAGCTCTTAGCCTTTTTGCTTGAGCCAATTTTCTAGCCTTTAATCTTCGCTCTGCTAATCGTTTCGCTTTTAACTGACGAGCTTGTAATGCTCTACGCTTGGCAAGTTTTGCTCGTAACTTTTGTTTACGTCGTTTTTCAGCAAGGCGTTTTTTTGCTAAATAACGCTTTTTTTCAGCTTCTTTATTGCTTCTTTTCGTTACTTTCGGAGTAACAGGTTTTGCTTGAACCTTTGGTTTTTCTTCGACAACTTTAGCAGTAACAGTTTCTTTCTTATCTACTAATTTCTGAGTTGGCTTAGTTTTATCTTCTTTATTATCATATAAGGTTGGATAATAATTACTTGGCGTTTGTTTAGCAATGCCTTTATCTTTTACATTGTCATCACTTGTTGTTTTGGCAACAACTTCTTTTTCGGCACTACCATCAGTATCTGTTTTTTCTTCATTACTTGATGCTAGTTTATTAAACAAACTTTCATCTTCACCTGTTTCTGCGTTTTCATCGTTAGGCTTGATACGAATAACAGCAATATCGTTGGGGCTAACTTTTGTTTCTAAGGTGTCATCTTTGTTACTGACATTTGCTTTTTCGATATCTTCTTTTTCGGTTTGACTAATCTTGTTTGTATCTGCTGTTATACTCTCATCCGCTTTTTTATCACCATCACTAAAGAAAGAGAACATAGCAACAATAGCAACAAAAACCATGATGAAAATACTAAAAGGGCGTTTCCACCATGGTGTTTTTTTGTGTAAAATATTTGGCATTCTATCAAAGGGGCTTTTACGATTCATGTTAAATTACCACATCTATAAGTAAACAATAGATACATTAAAAAAGTTAAATTATTACCAATAATCTATTATACTCTCCTGAGAAGAAAAATTTCAACTTAGGAGTTTATTTAAATGAATAAACGAAAAATAGTTATTGATATCTTGGCTCAACAGCTTAAGTTGTGTGAGTTTATCAATAATCAAGAAAAAATGCAAAAAGAATATCATATTTCCACAGGGAAAAATGGTATCGGCTGTCAAGAAGGCACAGGAAAAACGCCAATTGGTAAACATATTATTGCTGAAAAAATCGGGAAAAATCAACCGATTAATACGGTATTTGTAGGACGAGTACCAACAGGAGAAATTTATTCGCAAGATTTAGCAGAAGAAAATCCCAAGCGAGATTGGATTTTATCTCGTATTTTATGGTTAGCAGGCATAGAAGAGGGTGTAAATAAAGGCAGAAATGAGCAAGGCTGTTGTGATACCTATCAACGTTATATTTATATTCATGGTACACCTGATAGCGAGCCTATGGGAGAACCGCAATCACATGGCTGTATCCGTATGCGAAACAGCGATGTGATTGAATTATTTGAATTGGTTGAGGTTGGCGTTGAGGTTGAGATTATTTAACTTTCTGCAACAACACCCCTGACTCAATATGATGCGTATAGGGGAATTGGTCAAATAATGCAAGATTGACAACTTTATGCGTTTTGCTAAGCGTTTGCAAATTATCTGCTAATGTCTGTGGATTGCAGGATACATAAATAATAAACTCAAATTCGCTTAATAATTGCAAGGTATCATCATCAATGCCAGCTCTTGGGGGGTCAACAAAAACCGTATTAAATTGATAATTATTTAGTGAAATATCCGCTTGTTGTAACCGTCTAAATTCTCGTTCGCCTTGTTTTGCTTGGGTAAATTCTTCTGCAGAAAGGCGAGCAATGGCAATATTATCAATATTATTTTTTTCAATATTAAAATGAGCGGATTTTACCGATGTTTTGCTGATTTCTGTTGCTAAAACTTGCTTAAAATAGTGACTTAATGGCAAGGTAAAATTCGCATTACCACAATATAATTCTAATAAATCGGTTTTTGTGGATTGTTTTTGTTTTGTTTGCTGTTGAATAAACTCGGCTTGCTGACACGCCCAAGTTAGCATACTTTCACAAACTTTTGCATTTGGTTGAGTAAATCCACCCTCAACTTGCTGATAAAAATAATTTTTATTTAAAACGGTTAATTGTTCTAATACAAAATCTTGGGTTAAAACTAATTTTTGCTTGCGACTACGACCGATAATATGGCAATTTAAACGGCTTTCTAACAGCTTGGCAAGTGCAAGCCAATCTTCTGCTAATTTTTTATGATAAATTAAAGTAACTAACATATCACCCGATAAGGTGCTTAAAAATTCCACTTGGAATAATTTTTGTTTTAAAATATCGGATTGCTTAATTTCTGCCAATAATTTTGGCATTAATTCATTAATCGCATGGCTGGCAATGGGAAAATCAGTGACTTTTATCCGCTGACTTTGTCCATTTTCGTCCTTTTCTACCATAGTATAGTAGCAATCATCGCCCTCGTGCCAAATGCCAAATTCGGCACGCATACGAAAATTAAGGGTAGGGGAGGGATACACCGCAATATTATTTAAAACATTT
>PDWI01003679.1_pt1 | contig 21373 bp, 19 predicted proteins | sample 1430891 | NCBI WGS metagenome assembly PDWI01 (sample SAMN01162508, study PRJNA174530) | Oral metagenome, whole genome shotgun sequencing project. | biome: Marine environment; feature: Marine mammal; material: Swab sample of the gingival sulcus; isolation source: swab sample of gingival sulcus... | reverse complement strand
CTCCAGAAGTTGCACCGATAATATTTAGCACAGAATCACCTTTCGCCAGTAGATACTCAAACAAATTACCAAGAAACTGCAGTGCAACATCCTTGAATGCAAGGGTTGGCCCATGAAAAAGCTCCAGAATATGAATATCGTCAAAGGAGACCAGCGGTGTAACCGCTTCCGTATCAAAACCGGCGTAAGAGCGGTTGATAATCTCCTGTAAATCTGCCTTGGGGATATCATCAATAAAACGAGAAATCACCTCATAGGCCAGTTCAGGGTAACTCAACTCTTTCCAGGAAGAAAATGTATCGTTGGAAGTGCGGGGGATGGTGCGCGGCAACAACAATCCACCGTCTGCGGCCAGCCCCATCATTGTCGCTTCACTAAAGGTGATTGCTTCAATCCCGCCTCTGGTACTCAGATATTGCATGGTATTACTCGTCTATTCTTATTGTTTTTAGTTCTTTGAGGCAACTGCAATCTGCTTTGCATCTCCCCACAGCCCTTCAAGATCATAAAATTTCCGTTCTTCATGATAGAAAATATGGACAACAACATCATCAAAATCAAGCAGTACCCATTTGCCCTCCGTTAATCCCTCTGCCCGCGAGGTATTCACTCGTTTAGAACGCAACTTTCCCTCAATAGCCTCTGCCAGTGCCTGTACATGACGGGTCGAGGAACCACTCATTATAACAAAATACTCAGTAAAGGTGGCAAGACCGCGAACATCAAGGATACTCAGTTCTTCCGCCTTGGTGTCCAGGGCAACATCGGCACATATCTGTGCCAGCTCTTCTCCGGGAATATCCCGGTACTCTTTTTTTACAGGTTTCATTTTAACTCTTTTTTGCGGCGGTTTTCGCCTTGTTTTTTCCTTTGAATTCCCGTGGCGGAAATTCAAAAACGACCTTTCCATTTTTCTCCAAAATAAGATACGCGTCAAACGGTTTCTTGCGTTTGGAGATAAATCCTGAGATAAGTTCTGTTTTCCCCTCGGTAAGAAGTTGAGCTACATGTTTTTCTGTGATCTCTTTTTCCAGGATTATTTTACTGATGCGCAAGCCTTTCTTCTTGTCTCCATCCAGTGCAGATTCAGAAAGATAGGCCGTTGGCGTAACAAAGACATCTGTTTTATCCAGGGGCGATTTGCCCAGAGAAGCCGTTTTTTTGATCGCTTCAATATCAAGATTATCGGTGGAATCAGCAAAAATAAACTCCACCTTTCCTTTATTAAGCCTGACGGAGGCGGTAAAAGGCTTTCCCCGTTTTGAGCGGAAATCACTATAAGGTCCAATAGTTTTACCGCCCAGCAGATCAAGAATATCCTGCGGCTGCAGCATCCTGCCGCCAAGAATCTTACGGAGGGTGATCTTTCCATCTTCTGATACCCAGGCAGTAGGGGAAGAGAAGTATTTAACGCCGTTAACAGGGCTGAAAGGAGCTTCTTCCTTCACTTCATTTTGGGCAAAGTTTGCCACCTGATCAATAATATGTCTGGTGGTGGCACGGATCTCCGCCATAAACTTTTCTCTGGTAAAATTCCCTTTTAAGATCTGGTTAAGTTTATACTCCCACTCACCAGTTAACTCGGGAGAAGCAAGTAGATCAATGTTCATTGCTTCCAGAAGTGCCAGCAGTTCAAAGGCTTTACCGGTGGGGGTAAGCTCTTTTCCTTCCCGCACCACATATTTTTCCTTGATTAGTTTTTCAATGATCGCTGCTCTTGTGGCAGGTGTCCCCAACCCTCGTTCTTTCATTGCATCGGCAAGCTCGTCATCATCGACCAATTTGTCGGAGTTTTCCATTGCCGAGAGCAGCGTTGCCTCGTTATAACGCGCAGGCGGAGTTGTTTGATGCTTTTCGGCGGTGACTTTTCTACAGCCGATATCTGTATCTTTAGGGAGAGGGGCAAGGGTTTTATCTTTATCCGAGTGTAATTCAGCCCCATAGACGGCCCGCCATCCGGGATCTTTCAGAACCTTTCCTTCGGTTAAAAAGACCTCTTTTTCCACCGTTGACAGCCTTTTGGTATTTAAATAGAGAGCCGGCGGGAAAAAAACAGCAATAAAACGCTGTACCACCATGGTATATATCTTTAACTCCGGTTCACTTAAATTCTTCGGCAGGATATTGGTGGGAATGATCGCATGGTGATCAGAGATCTTGGCATTATTAAAAATACGTTTATCAGGGCGCACATATTTTTTTGTGACGGCCTGTTCAGCAAATTTACCGTAGTTCCACCCTTTTTGCAGAGAGAGGAGTTTATTGGCCGGGGCGATATAATCCTCCGGGAGGTGTTTGCTATCTGTTCGTGGATAGGTGAGCACTTTATGCTTTTCATAAAGTGCCTGAGCCAAACCAAGGGTATTCTGGGCGGAAAAACCAAAACGGGCATTTGCTTCCCGTTGCAGCAGAGTAAGATCATATAACTGGGGGGCACTCTGTCTGCTCTCTTTACTCTCTTCGCTTACTGTTGCCGGTTTACCCGTACATCTTTTTATGATCTCCTGCCACTCTTCCTCCTTCCAGATGCGGTCTGCTCTGCCATAAGGGTCTGCAGGATCTTTTTTGAAATTGGGATGTATCCATTTCCCCTGATAGCCATTTTCTGCATCACCTGTAAAAATAAAATCAGCAATCAGGTTATGGAAGGTTCGGGGAACAAAGTCCATACGTGCTTTTTCCCGCTTAACCAACATGGAGAGAGTCGGGGTCTGCACCCGGCCGCAAGGGGTAAGGAAAAAACCTCCATAGCGTGAATTATAGCCGGTAAGTGCCCGGGTAGCATTAATACCGATGAGCCAGTCTGATTCAGAACGGCAGAGAGCCGTATCTTCCAGAGGAATCATCTCTTCACTGCTGCGTAGGCTGGCAAAGGCTTTCTTTATCGCATCTGCGGTCATTGACTGCAGCCATAACCGTTTAAAACTTTTTTGGGCAACAGACGTATTCCATACATATTTGACGATGTATTTAAAGATAAGCTCGCCCTCACGCCCGGCATCACAGGCGTTAATAATCTGACTGACATCTTTGCGGCGAATCAGTTTTTGCAGGGCATTGAGTTGGGATTTTGTGCCGTCCAATCCCTTCAGCTTGAAATCGTCCGGCATAATGGGCAAATTTTCCATATCCCATTTCTGCCAGGCGGGGTTTATCTCTTCCGGGTAGCAGATCGCCACCAGATGTCCTATGGCAAAAGAAACCAGATAATTATCACCTTCAAAGTGGGTTTTATGTTTTACGAACTTACCGGGCAGTACTTTGGCAAGATCACTGGCAACACTCGGTTTCTCTGCAATAATAAGGGTTTTTGACATGTCTCTTGGTAGCGGAATGGATGGTTGCAAATCTCTTTAAGCCCTCTCTTTGCTTTATTTGAGAGGAATACGATTTCTTTTCTTTTGCAGAGTACATAAAAATATGCTGGGGCTTTGTCAATACCTTTTCCGCTGCGAGCGGTGAAAGAGAAACAGAAAAAGAGCCTGGCCAAGGAGGGAAATATTGTAAGCAATACTAGATTGTTACCCCTGTTTCTGCTCTTTTTTCTCCCGCATACCAAAAAGTGCTGAACCTACCCGTACAATGGTTGCTCCCTCCTCAATGGCAACGGGGAAATCCTGAGACATCCCCATCGAAAGTTCACATTTTCCTGCAAATAAGCCCCTGGCGCAGAGCTTTTCGCCAAGCTGGCGTAATCCGGCAAAATACCTGCGCGACTCTTCTGCGGTATTTTCAAAAGGGGGAATGGTCATCAGTCCCGCTATATGCAGGCGGGGCAACTCTGCAATCTGTTCATAAAGTCTCTCTGTCTCTTCTGTGGCGATTCCGCTTTTGCCGGGGTCATTGCCGATATTGACCTGGAGAAGAATATCAAGCTCTCTTGTCGATTGTTCAAGATGGTTGCTGAGTTTTTTGGCAAGTTTAAGGCTGTCTACCGTTTCCACCATATCGCAGAAGTCTGCTGCCTGTTTTGCTTTATTGGATTGCAGATGGCCAATAAAGTGAATACGGGCCTCGGCTGGAAGCTGTGGACGTTTATCCAGTACCTCCTGTATATAGTTTTCACCAAAAAGACGCTGGCCGCAGTGAAAGGCCGCTAAAAGATCGGTAACGGGTTTGGTTTTGGAGACAGCAACCAGCTGAATATCCTGCGGATCTCTTTTTGCCTTACGGGCACTCTCTTCTATCTTTTCTTTAACAGCGGCAATTCGTTCAGGTATCATGGCTTTTACCACCTTATGTTTGCTACTTTATTGCAGATTAAATATCTTCTTGGCGTTTTCCGTCGTCTTTGCGGCGACCTCTTCTATACTTATGCCTCGTAACTGGGCGATATGGGCAGCAGTATAACGGGTATGTGCCGGTTCATTGCGTTTACCCCGAAATGGAGTAGGGGCAAGGAAGGGGCCGTCGGTCTCCACCAGCATTCTGTCAAGAGGGATTTTAGCCGCAGTTTCATGGAGATCTGCTGCATTTTTAAAGGTAACAACCCCAGAAAAAGAGATATATAGTCCTAAATTAAGAATTTTTTTGGCAAAGGCATAGTCGCTGCCGAAACAGTGCATAATAGCACCGTCCTGCAATGAGAATTGCTGTAAAATATCGTAGCAGTCACTATCTGCTTCGCGGTTATGGATAACGATAGGAAGGCCCAGCTCCTGTGCCAGCTCAATCTGGGCGGCAAAATGCTTTTGTTGAATATGGTGAGGGGAGTAGTTTTTAAAATAATCAAGTCCAATTTCTCCATACGCCTTTATTTGATTAGGTGCACTCTGGTAGAGTTGCCGCAGAGAGGTATAGGTCTTTTGATCGATATTCTCCACATCATGGGGATGAACACCTATGGCGGCAAAAATTTGTGAATGTTTTTTGGAAAGTTCTACTGCTTTCCGGGAACTTTCCAGATCAATACCGATGGTAATAATATTGCGGATATTTGCCTCTTCTGCTCTCTCCAGCACTTGGGGTAGATCTGACTGGTATGCGTCCATATCCAGATGACAATGGCTGTCTACATATGTTGCTTGTGCTGGAAAGTCAGGAGGTTGTTGCTGTTTTTTCTTCACGTTTTTTCTTCTGGTTAATTGATAGAAGAGGGCGGATATATATTTGCGATATAAGTAGCATCCCTAAAAACTGACTCTGACATAAATATTTTCTGGGCAGTATGGGAAAGGTACTACCGCCTCTTTATAAAATCCTGCTTTCTTTAATTGCTAAATCTGTTATCTTGCTGCGGCGAGGTTGGCAGGCAGTCATAGAGAACATACATTCTCTGCTGTTTTCATCAATAAAAAAAAAGGGCTGCCCCACGGTATCTAGTGTGGGCAGCCCTTTCCAACTTCTGGAGGCGACGATCGGAGTCGAACCGATGAATAACGGTTTTGCAGACCGTTGCCTTAACCACTTGGCCACGTCGCCTCGCATTTTGCGTTGAGCGTTATACCATAACAGAAAAATTTGACAAGGAAAAACTGAATATGGGGCAAAATATAAATACACTTGTTCGTGAAAATAAGGATAAACTCACTGAGTTAGAGACTGCTCTTGTTTATCGTTTTACCGATCTGCGCCTGTTGCAACGGGCATTGATTCATTCTTCTTTTGCCTTTGAGCAAGGAGGGCAGGGGATGGATAATGAGCGGTTGGAATTTTTGGGAGACGCAGTGCTTGATCTGGTTGTAGGGTATCTCTTGATGCGTACGTACAATAATATGCGGGAAGGAGACTTGACCCGTTTACGGGCATCACTGGTCAATGAACAGCACCTTGCCTTTCTTGCCCGTTCTGTTGATTTGGGACGCTTTCTGGAGTTGGGTAAGGGGGAAGATGCAACCAATGGCAGGCAGAAATCCCGCATTCTATCTTGTGCCTGGGAGGCGGTTGTCGGGGCTATTTTTGAAGATGGCGGCTATGAGACAGTTGTTGCAGTCATGGAACCTTTTTTCCAACCTGCACTAGAAGAGAAGAGGGAAGCCTTATCTGTTGCCGATGCCAAAAGCCGCCTGCAGGAGGTCTTGCAGGAAAAATATAGTGAAGCCCCAACATATCTTGTTGCCAAAGAGGAGGGCCCAGCCCATGCCAAGGTCTTTACTGTCATGGTACAATTTCAGGAAAAATCCATTGGCGAGGGAATTGCCGGATCAAAAAAAGAGGCAGAGCAGCGGGCGGCGGCAGATGCCCTTGTGAAAAAAACATGGGAATAAGGGAAAATAATGCTGATTATTCCCATATTTATTGCCCATCAGGGCTGCCCACATGATTGCCTTTTTTGTAATCAGCAAAAGATATCTGGCGCGGGGCGCAGAGAAAGCCTTGCCGCCGGTACAATTACGCAAACGATAGAAGAGTGGCTGGCAAGAGACTCGCGGCAGAAAAGAGAGGTACAAGTGGCCTTCTTTGGCGGCTCTTTTACTTGTTTACCGCGATCCCGGCAGCAGAGTATGCTTGCAGAGGTTGCCCCTTTCCTTAAAAAGGGAAACGTTCACTCCCTGCGCTGCTCCACCCGCCCGGATTGTATTGATGATGAAGTATGTCTGAGGTTGCGGCAAGCGGGAGTCACCACTGTTGAACTTGGCATACAGTCAATGAATGATACCGTCTTACGAGTGTCGCGGCGGGGGCATAGTGTTAAGGAAAGCAGAGATGCAGTTCTTTTGTTGAAAAAGTATGGTTTTACTGTTGGTGCCCAGTTGATGCCGGGTTTACCGGGGGAGAGCTGTAGCAGTTTCCTGCGGGGAGTAAGGGAAATTCTTGCTCTCAGGCCGGATATGTTGCGTTTATATCCGGCTTTGGTTATAGAAGACTCGGCAATGGCGCAGCTTTATATGAGAGGTGATTACCAGCCACTTTCTCTTGATGCTGCGGTTACACTCTGTGCGGCTGCAAATACACTTGCCGCGCGACAGGGCATTGATGTTATTCGAATGGGTCTGCAGGCTTCACCCTCTCTTGAACGAAGCCTTATTGCCGGCCCTTATCATCCCGCCTTTGGCGAGTTGGTTCGCTCCAGACTATGGCTGCAGCGGATTTTGCGCCATTTGCGGCAACTGCCGCAAGGAGAGCGGGTGCTGATAACCGTTTCTCACTATGATATTTCTGCGGTCATTGGAATAAATAAGGAAAATAAAAAACGGCTTGACAGGCTCGGTTATGCAGGGCGATACCGTATAGCTGCCGATCGAACCGTTGAAAAAGGATCTCTTTATGTTGTCTGTCAATAATCTGGATATTCGTTTCGGAGAAAAATATCTATTTAAAAATGTATCGGTGCAGCTCTATCAAGGCAACCGTGTCGGCCTTGTAGGAGTTAATGGTGCTGGTAAGTCCACCTTGCTGAAAATTATGGCTGGGGTGGATAATGCCGATGATGGCGTTGTCTCCTGTTCAAAGGATTTTACCATCGGCTATCTTGCTCAGGAGTCTGATGAGCTTTTCTCCGAGAGAAGTCTGTATGAAGAGGCAAAGACCGCTTTTGCGCCGCTGCTTGCCATACAGCAGGAGCAAGATGAATTAAACGATAAGATGGAGCATATCTCCCACGATACCCCGGAATTTGAAGCTCTGCTCTTGCGGCATGGAGAACTTCAGCACCAATTAGACGGCAGTGATATCTATGCCCTTGAAGGCAAAATTGAGCGTGTGTTGCTTGGCTTGGGGTTTTCCCGTCAGGATATGAGCAAAACCGCCTCCTCATTTTCTGGCGGCTGGCAGATGCGGCTGAAACTTGCAAAAATTCTGCTGGAAGAGCCGCGTTTACTGCTGCTTGATGAACCGACAAACCATCTTGATCTGGAGTCGCTTACCTGGTTGGAGAATTTTCTGAAAAGTTATGGCGGTGCAATGGTGGTTATTTCCCATGACAGAATGTTTCTTGATAAGACAACAACTCTTACCTGGGAGCTCTCCTTTGGGAAAATTGATGTCTATAAGGGTAACTACTCCTACTATGTGCAGGAGCGGGAAGAACGGCGGGCAATAGAGAAGGGGGCCTATGAAAATCAGCAGGCAAAAATCCGCCAAACGATGCGCTTTGTTGAGCGGTTCCGCTCTAAGGCGACCAAAGCAAAGCAGGCACAGAGCCGCTTAAAACAACTGGAGAAGATGGAATTGATAGAGCTGGCTGAAGATGAGCAGCAGATTCGCTTCCGCTTTCCTCCCGCTCCTGATTCCGGGCGTGATGTGTTGAAGTTGGCGGGAATATGTAAAAGTTATGGCAGGCAGACGGTTTTTGCAGGGGAAGATCTGTTGCTGAACCGGGGAGATAAGGTTGCTGTTGTCGGTGTAAATGGTGCTGGAAAGTCCACTTTATTAAAACTTGTTGCCGGACAGACGGAACTTGATGGAGGTTCTGTCGGTTTTGGGGCAAATGTACGAATGACCTACTTTGGTCAACATCAGGCACAAGAACTTTCCCCGGAATTAAGTGTGCTTGAAACCATGGCTCTGGCAGGAGAGGAGTTAACCGTTACCCAGCAGCGTTCCCTGCTGGGAGCCTTTCTTTTTCGGGGTGAAGAGGTAGATAAAAAGGTTGCTGTACTCTCCGGGGGAGAGAAGAGTCGCCTGGCACTGGCAAAGATGATTGCGGTTCCCGCTAATTTGATGTTGCTGGATGAGCCGACGAACCATCTGGATATGAGTTCTCAAGAGGTATTGCAGGAGGCGATGAATCAATATAACGGCACGATCGTTGTGGTGAGCCATAACCGTTATTTCGTCGATGGTTTTGTAAATAAGGTACTGGAAGTAAAAAACGGTAAAATAACTGTTTATGAAGGAAACGTTGCCGAATATCTACGCAAGCAGGAAGAACTTGCTGCCGCTGAAGCTCTCAACCAGGAGAAAAATGTAACCGCTAAAAAGGAGAAGAAAAAAGAAGAAAAAGGCAGAGGGGTACGCCGAGAGGATCGCAAGGAGCAGAAACGCCTTGAGGCTGCCCGCCGTCAGGAACGCAGGAAAAGAGCGGGGAAATGGATAGCCCAACTTGAAGCGGCAGAGAAAAAGATTGAGCTGCTGGAGAAGAAAAAAGAGGCGCTTGAAGCCCAGATGGCAGATCCCGAGCTCTATGCCAATGAAGAAAAATGGAGTGAAGTAAGTCGGGAGTATGAGGCGTGCAGCGGCAGTCTGGAGCGCAACTATAGCCGCTGGGAAGAGGCACAGGAAAAAATTGATGCCATTGATGCGGAGCTTGGGAAATAGATTTATGCCCCTCTCTTTAGAGAGGGGTTTTCAAGGAGAAACTTTCTCCAGTATATGGGAGAGTTTTTGACTTAAAATGATAAACTCTTCTACCCCAAGAGTTTCCGGACGGGTATTGATACTGATTCCGGCCTCGTTGAGGGCGGTGAGAGCCAGTTCCTTCATCTCTTTTTTTTTCCCATCCAGCTTTTGGCGGATACGTGGGGTATTGGTTAAGGTATTACCGATAGTTTTTCGCCGTTGATTAAACGTTGTACGGACAATCTCCTTAAAAAGAGGAAAATCGTATTTTTCTGGATTGGGCAGGGGGGATGAAGGGAGATCAAAATTGAGGCTTATTACCATTGAATCAATTTTGGGGCGAGGGTAAAACTCTTCCGGTTTCAGCACAAAATGTTGAGTAACTGTTGCTCTGCTGGCAAGGAGAATTGTCGGTACGCCGTATTCCTTGCTCCCTTTCTGCGCAGAAAGCCTCTGCGCCACCTCTTTTTGCAGCATCACGGTGACTGTATCAATGAAAGGGGCATTATCAATGAGTTTGAAAATAAACGGGTTGGAAATAGAGTAGGGCAGATTAGCAAGAATCTTTAATTTACCACAACCATTGCCGTAGGCTGCCGCCAGTTCAGCGAAATCTGCACGTAAAATATCCTGATGGATAAGGTGTACATTTTCAGGAAGATCTTGCTGGTTCTGATGAAAACGCACCAGTCCGCTGTCAATTTCAAAACCAAAAACCCGTTTTACCTTTTCGGCAAGAGGAAGGGTAAGAGCTCCGAGTCCAACGCCGACTTCAATAACAGTTTGCTCCTCATTTACCTTACCTGCTTTCACAATGGCCTCTGCTGCCCGGCGATGAACAAGAAAATTCTGTCCAAAACGTTTTTGGGGAGCAAGTCTATATTGCTGCAGGGTTTCACTGGCTTGTCGTCCGTATTGATTCATTTTTTTCTCTATGTTATTGGCCAAGTGCTGAACGGGAGAAAACATCCTCTCCAAGTACATTTGAACATGCACCGTGGTGTTGATAATGCCTTAATCCGGCAAAAGCGATCATTGCAGCGTTGTCAGTGCAAAATTGGGGTTGAGGGGCATAAAAATGGTATCCTTTTTGTAAACACATCTCTGTTAAACGAGTGCGGAGAGCACTGTTGGCTGAAACACCGCCACCAATAGCAATGGTTCCCACTTTATACTTTTCTGCCGCTTGTAGTGCCTTTTTACTTAACACGTCGATAACCGCTTCCTGGAAAGAGGCACAGATATCCGCTACAGGAAGAGGTTGCTCCTTCTGTTTTAACTGATTCACCTGATTGCGTACCGCCGTCTTTAGGCCGCTAAAACTAAAATCAAGGGAGTTGTCCAGCCAGGAACGCGGGAAAGAAAAGAGATCTTTTTTACCCTGCTGGGCTCTCCTGGAGACCTCAGGGCCTCCAGGATAAGCCAGTCCTAAAAGCTTGGCAACTTTATCAAAGGCTTCTCCTGCAGCATCATCTCTGGTTCTGCCAAGACATTTAAAATCGGAAAAACTGTTTACCAGGTAAAGAGCGGTATTCCCTCCAGAAACAAGTAAGGAAAGATAGGGAAAGACAGGGGGCGGCACCTCCTTATCAAGAAAAACAGAGAGCAGATGCCCTGCAATATGATCAACTCCAACTAAAGGAATAGATTGTACATATGCCAATGCCTTAGCGTAGGAAAAACCAACCAGCAGAGACCCCACCAGCCCAGGCCCCTGGGTTGCGGCGATAAGATCAATATTATGTATGGTGCATTCCGCCTGTTGCAAAGCCAGGTGTAAAAGGGGTTGAATTGCATTGAGGTGTTCCCTTGATGCCAGCTCGGGCACGACTCCGCCAAAGAGCGTATGTATATCATCCTGACCACTGCGCAGACTGACAACAATATTGTCATCCTCAAGTATGGCAATGGCCGTATCATCACAGGAACTTTCTATTCCGAGTGTCAGCATGTTTATAACTTGATAGCTTGTTTCTCTTTTGATATATCTTCTGAATATATTGAATACTACTCTTTCCCCTCTTCAACTCTACAAGGGATAAATTGTGAGCGAAAAAATACAAGGAATTTCTCCTCTTGTCGATCAGTTTTCCCGGACAATTTCTTATCTACGGCTTTCTGTAACCGATCAATGTAATCTTCGCTGCCGGTACTGTATGCCGGAGGAACAGCCGGAGTCGATAGATAAAAAACGGAAATTTCTTCCTCACAGTGAACTCTTATCCTATGAGGAGCTTGGCCGGATAGTACGTTGTGCTGTCTCTTTGGGGATGACAAAACTTCGTCTTACCGGCGGTGAGCCCTTAATGCGAAGAGATCTTCTTAACTTTATTGAACAACTAACCAAAATAGAAGGGCTGCAGCAGATACGCTTGACAACCAATGGTGTTCTGCTGGAGAGATGTGCTGCCCGGCTTTTTCAGCTGGGAGTACGGCAGCTTAATGTTTCACTGGATACTCTGCAGCGAGAGAAGTTTTCTGCCATAACGGGCCGGGATGTTTTTCAGCAGGTTTGGGGTTCTCTTCAGTATGCCCTTGAGTTGGGGTTCTCTATAAAACTAAATGTGGTTGCAATGCGGGGGATAAATGACGATGAATTTACTGAATTTGCCCGTTTGGCATTGGAGTATCCCCTCCAAGTCCGCTTTATTGAATTTATGCCGGCGGGAGAGGCAGGAAGCTGGAATAAAAGACAATTTATCGCGGTGGAAGATGTTGCCCGTCAAATAACCTCTCTTGGTAGTTTAACTCCATTGGCAACAAATACAGAATCAGGTCCGGCACGGGTGTTTACCTTAAAAACTGCAGATGGACGTCATGGAAAAATAGGCTTTATCAGCCCAATAAGCCATCATTTCTGTGATAAATGTAACCGTCTTCGTCTTACCGCTGAGGGACGTTTACGGGCCTGTCTGCTGCAGGAGAATGAGAGCGATTTAAAAGCATTGATTCGCAGGAAAGCATCAGATGAGGAAATCAAGGATATTATCCGCAAGACGATAGAGCATAAACCCAAAGGACATGAACTACGTTCTACAGAGGACGTACTGCAGCATAATCTTCACAATGGGAAAATGTCCCGCATTGGGGGATAACTTTTATTGTTGTGAGTCTTTGCAGGTTGCTATGATTTTTTTAAAAATGGCAATAAGGGCTTCTTTCGGGAAAAGGTCTCTGTTTTCAATAAGCAATCTTTGATAGATCTCATCTTCCCGCCGACCATCTTCAATGGCGCACTTTTCTGCTTTTTTTAGTTGCCCAATCTCTTTTGCATAAACCAGACGTTTATGTAAAAGAGAGAGAATCGTACTGTCAATTTCGTTGATCTGGCTGCGTATCGTGTTTATTTCCTGTCTATTTTCTTTTATCATAAGAGATGTTTCAAGTATAAAAGCTGAACTAACCATCTGCTGGGGATATTTCCTCATCTCTACTATGTATTGCTTCGAGCTTCAAGCAGGATTTTATCAGGAATACGTAGATAACGTCTATATAGTGAGATCCTTGGAGAGAATGAAGGGAGGAGCTGTATACCTCACTTCTGTGATTACTATTTCCTCCGTTAGGTAACGAGTTTTCTAAAATGTCTTTAATTTCTTATTCTTTTTATAGAAATTTAGGATATCATGTTGATAATTCAACAAAAAATAGATGTAAACATTTTGCAACCTCTAAAATTTGCAGGTAAAAAAATTGATTAGGCATAAAAAAAATAGGTTCATAGCCATTTTGAGACAAATATTTTCTTGCGTCCCTTTCTCTATTCCATTATGCTGACTTTCTGTGTGTCATAACGTATCTTTTTTTGACAGATTAATACCATAGAGTGGTTTGTAATTATTCGTTGTTTTTATAGGTAGAGAATAAAAGTAAACGCCGAAAGCAGTTTCGGTAGAAGAAGAATCCGCAGGGAGGAATTATGAAGAAAAAAGAGTTGATTGAAAAGATTGCCGATGCAGCCGATGTCTCTAAAATAGATGCGGAGAAGGCATTAAACGCAACGCTGGCGACTATAGCAGAAAGCCTGAAAGATGGGGATAAGGTAACTCTCGTTGGTTTTGGGACGTTCTCTGTATCCAAGCGTGAGGCTCGACAGGGGCGTAATCCTCAGACTGGCAAGGTTATTGATATCCCTGCACGTAATGTTATTAAGTTTAAGGCAGGTTCCAAGCTTGCGGAAGCTGTAAACTGATACCTGTGCTTGCTGAATCGGGAGATCTTGTGACTGTATGAGTTGCGGGTTTTTTGAATGCGGGTCGTTCCTGTTCCAGGAATGACCCTTTTTTTTTACGTCTCTTATAAAAGCAGAACAGAAATTTAGGCGGTGTTATGGAAGATTTTGAAACGTTACTGGATATTTCCACTTCAATTCATGGTCATATTTGTGCTGGTCAGGTTATTGGTGTGCGTATGGCGATGTTAGCCCTCTCTTTGCTTGATATTGAGGAACCTAAAGGACGTGATCGAAAGAAACTTTATGTTTTTGTAGAAATTGATAGATGTGCAACCGATGCAATACAGTCGGTAACAGGCTGTAGTCTGGGGAAACGGTCAATGAAATTTCTTGATCATGGAGTTATGGCGGCAACTTTTGTTCATCTGGAAAGTCAGAAAGCCGTACGTATAACAGCACTTGAAGAGGCAAGAGAAACATCAAAGAAATATTGCACTGACGTGGATGATAAGTATGCTCGCCAGCTTAAGGCATATAAGATTATGCCCGATAATGAGTTGTTTAAAATTGAATGGGTAACGACTTCTATTCCAGCAGCAGATATGCCCGGACGCCCCAGCCGCAGGGTGCAGTGCTGTGACTGCGGAGATTGGGTGCAGGATTGTCGGGATATTGAAGTTTCAGGGCGAATCCTTTGTAAAAAATGCGCCCATGGCAGTTATTACCAGCTTGAAAGGAAAGAGTAATGAAGATCGCACTATTGGATTATGGCGCCGGGAATGTAAGGAGTATTCGCAATGCAGTTCGGCACCTGGGGTTTTCTTTTTCAGAAGTTACTTCAAGAGAAGATATTATCTCTGCAGATAAGCTGCTTTTTCCCGGAGTAGGAAGTTTTGGTCTGGTAATGGAGCAGCTTCGGCTAAGGGGGTATGCTGAGCCGTTGCGTGAGCGTCTTTTAGCAGGAAAACCTTTTCTCGGGATTTGTGTTGCCTTGCAGGTGTTATATGCAGGAAGTGAGGAATCTCCAGGAGTTGAAGGTCTTGGTATCCTTCCCGGACAGATACGGCGTTTCCCTTCTGGAGAGAATGCAGTGCCCCAGATCGGATGGAATGGAATTACACCGGTAAAATCGTCTTCTCTCTTTAATGGGTACTGTGGAGAAAAACTCTATTTTGTCCATTCCTATTTTGCCCCGCTTGCAGAGACTCCTGTTGATTGGCAGCTTTCCCATACCAATTATGGATGTGATTTTGTCTCCGCAGTGGAAAAGGGGGCGGTGAGTGCCGTTCAGTTTCATCCGGAAAAGAGCGGGGAGGCAGGGCTTGCCATTGTAAAAAATTATTTAAGAGAAGGTGAGAGGATTGTTCTCTCCAACAGAAAAACCGCTTCTGATACGAAAATGGCAAAGCGCATTATAGCCTGTCTTGATGTACGTAGTAACGATGCGGGAGATCTGGTTGTTACCAAAGGAGATCAATACGCTGTACGTGCGGAAGGAGAGGTGCGGAATCTGGGAAAACCGGTAGCTCTTGCCCGTCGTTATTATGAAGAGGGAGCAGATGAGATCACCTTTCTTAACATAACTGGATTTCGCAGCTTCCCCCTGAAAGATCAGCCGATGATAGATCTTTTGGAGGAGTGTTCAAAAAATATTTTTGTGCCGTTGACTATTGGAGGAGGTATTCGCGAATTTGTTGATAGTTCAGGTGAGAAGTATTCTGCTTTAGATGTCGCTTCTGCATATTTTCGGGCTGGGGCTGATAAGATCTCTATTGGCAGTGATGCGGTGAAGGTGGTTGAAGAATATATACGTAGTGGGAAAAAGAGCGGGGACAGCTCTATAGAGCAGATCTCGTCCGTTTATGGTGCCCAGGCGGTGGTTATCTCTGTTGATCCTAAACGAAAATATGTCGCTTCAGCAGAAGCCACATCCCATTCGGTTGTCAGGGCAGCAACGCCCGGCCCCAATGGAGAGGAGTATTGCTGGTATCAATGCACGGTTAAAGGCGGCAGGGAAGAGCGTGATCTTGATGTGGTTCAGTTTGTTGTCGCTTGCGAAGAGTTGGGAGCAGGGGAAATTTTACTTAACTGCATTGATCGGGATGGCACCAACAGCGGTTTTGAAATTGAATTAATCCGGCAGGTGAAAGCTGCTGTTTCCATTCCGGTAATTGCATCCAGCGGGGCAGGCTGTGCAGCACATTTTGCCCAGCTCTTCACGGAAACAAAAGCGGATGCAGGGCTTGCCGCAGGGATCTTTCATCGCCGGGAAGTTGGTATCAATGAGGTAAAACAGGCTATTGCTGCAGTTGGTATGGAGGTACGCTGATGACTCAGAAAAAAGAGATTCTTCTTGCCTCTCCGCGAGGATTTTGTGCCGGAGTGGAAAGAGCAATCACAACGGTGCGGGCGAGTCTTGAGAAATATGGTGCGCCGGTTTATGTGCTGCATGAGATTGTGCATAATCGCCATGTAATTGATGAGCTGAAAGAGGCCGGGGCCGTATTTGTTGAACATCTTGCAGCCGTTCCTGCCGGAGAGGTTGTTATTTTTAGTGCCCATGGAGTAAGCCAGGGAGTTGAGGAATATGCGAAAGAACTTGGTCTGCATCGGGTAAATGCAACGTGTCCGTTGGTAACCAGCGTTCATCGTATGGTGGAAAAATACCATCGGGAGGGATGTGATGTGCTGATTATCGGTCATCATAATCATCCTGAGGTAGAGGGCACTGCTGGAAGAGTGGCAGACAGGGTTCAGGTTATTGCCTCTGAAGCAGAAGCCGAAGCTGTTATGGTGACTGATCCGCAAAAAGTGAGCTTTGTCACCCAAACAACGCTGACTCCAAGTGACATTGCTGGCATTATCACAATACTGAAACGCCGTTTTCCCCAAATTCGCGGCCCAGAATCAAATATCTGCTTTGCTACTCAAAACAGGCAGGATGCCGTTCGGGATCTGGCAGAAAAAACGGATCTCGTTTTAGTTGTTGGTTCAAAAAACAGTTCGAACTCTAATCGCTTAAAGGAGGTTGCCGCCCGCAGGGGTGTTACTGCTCAACTGGTTGATGATTTTCGTGATATTGACCCCCAATGGCTGGTTGGAGTAGAGAAAATCGGCATTACTGCAGGGGCTTCCGCTCCGGAACGATTGGTAACAGGGGTTATTGACTGGCTGAAAAAACAGGGGCAAATGGAAGTTATACCCCTTGATGGGGTTAAGGAAAACACCCATTTTCGCCCGGCACCCCTTTCTGCAAAATAGCTGAAACTCCCGGAGAAGGGCAAAGGATAGGAATTTGCATCTTTTATACTTAATCAATATAACTCCTTCTTTTCTGCCGCTTCTCCCCAGTGGAGTTTATTACGCAGCACTGTAAAATAACTGCGGCTGGATGTTACTGCCAACTGTAGTGAATGGCTGGCCGGAACAATCTCCAGAGTGTCTCCCGTGGTTAATTGCCAGCAGCTGCGGCCGTCAATAAGGATTTGTGCTGAGTAGTCACTATCATCGGCAAGCCGGGTGAGAATCCGCGTGCAGGCAGGCAGGATGACCGGCCTGCTGCTCAGCATAAAAGGGCAGATAGGTGTTATGGTAATAGTGTTTAATCCAGGATAGACCAGCGGCCCGCCGGCAGAGAGATTATATGCGGTGGAACCGGTGGGGGTGGAAAAGATAAGCCCATCAGCTTTATAGGTGGTAATAAATTCATCGTCAGCAACAGTGTGGAGGTTTAGAACCGGATCAAGAGTGTTTTTGCTGATAACGACATCGTTAAGTAGATAGCGGGTGTCTGACGGCATATCTGCTGCATAGAGAATACGTGCTTGCAGCATAAGTCGATTCTCTATAACAATCTCCGTTTCTATGATTTTCTCAAGGGCTTGCAACGCTTCTGCTTCTGTTCTGTCGCTTAAAAAGCCTAGAGTACCAAAGTTAATTCCTAGAACAGGTATGGCATAGCGGGCCGCCTGCTCGGCAATATGGAGCAGTGTTCCGTCTCCTCCAAGAACAATAACCAGATCGCAATCGGCAAGGATCTGGTTATATACTGTGCTGATATTTCGTAACTGCAGCCATTCTTTCAATTTTGTTGCATAATGAGCTGCAGCCTGATTGTTCCGTTTAGGGACAATTGCCACTTGTTTAAGGGAGAGTTGCTTTTTTTCCCGAAAAGGCGGGCATTGCGTTTTACTGTTCATCGGTGGTGCATAAGTTAGAATGATTTTCCCAGTTCTTCAGAGCGTCGTACAGCGGCTTCAACAACATCCATAATCAGCCCATGGAATCCTGATTTTTCAAGTACATGCAGGGCTGTGATTGCTGTTCCTCCCGGAGAGGTCACCTTGCCTCTAAGGGCAGCGGGATGCTCCCCGCTTTCCTGAAGTAATTTTACCGATCCAAGCACTGTCTGCATCGCCAGCTTTTCAGAAACCACCCGTGTAAGGCCACTTTTTACCCCTGCATCAATAAGTGCTTCCACAAAGGTAAAGACATAGGCAGGGCCGGAACCGCTTAAGCCTGTTACCGCATCAAGATGACTCTCAGATAGCACCACGACTTCTCCTACTGCCTGAAAGATCTCTTCTGCCTCTTTTAAATCCTGACCACTGACGTTATCGTTGCGGGAAAGTGCTGATGCTCCTTCAAGAACCAGGGCCGGAGTGTTAGGCATCACCCTGATTAATTTTATCTCTGGATTACCGAGTTTTTTCATATAAAATGAGATGGGCAGACCTGCTGCAATGGTGATAAGAATATGATGAGTGCCTATTTTGTTTATACAATCGCTAAGGAGTGTTGCCATCCCTTGGGGCTTTACTGCGACAATTACAATCTCACAGTGAGTAAGAACCTGTTCGCTGCCGAAAAACGTCTGGACACCATAATGTTCTGTTAAGTGATCTCTGCGAAACTCATTATGCTCACAAACAAAAATTGTTTCCGGCGGACGTAGTTCTGCTGCAATAATCCCTTTTATTAACGCTTCAGCCATCTGTCCACCACCGAGAAATCCTATCTTTTTCTGCATTTATTATTCCTTTGAAAAAGTTGTTATGCTATGCTTTGATGCGGTTGTTTGGGTACATTCTTCGCTTATATTATCTAGTCTTTAGCTGAATAGAAATAGATAGCGACCAATAGAAAAACTTAGGGGAGTAGTTATTGCAGGTTATTCCCCGTATAAATCGTTGAGGAGGATAGCATGATTGATAAAGAATTACTTGCAATTTTAGTCTGCCCACAATGCAAGGGGGGAATAAAGATTTCAGAGCAGGGGCTTGTTTGTGAAAAATGTCAACTTCTTTATGAAGTGCGTGACGGAATTCCCATTATGCTGATTGAGGAAGCCAAACCATTTCCTGCCGGGGATAAAGAAGAGAAATAGAGGATATTTCCATGCAAAAGAACACTGAACAAAAAACGATAAATGCAGCGGAATATCTGGCAATGCACCCTGACCATGCCCAAAATGACTATTTCTCCCTACTGGAAGCACTTCTGGGGCAAGATCAAAGAGACTCTTCTACGAGAGAAGATATTGAAAAAGTCTATGCCGGAATTGCCGATGAAATTACAACCAACTCTGCTCCTCCCGGTAAAGAGGTCTCCTTCGGTACTTCTGGCTGGAGAGGTATTCTTGGCAAGGATATAACCGTGAAGAGTGTTGTCCAGGTAACCAGAGCAATAATCCGTCTTTATGAAGAGTTGGACAACGATAAATTCCTGGTTTCCCTGCTGGGAGTAAACTCTTTTACCGAGGCAAAAAGACGAGGCTGTGTGGTTGGTTTTGATAACCGCTTTGGGGGAGAACTTTTGGCGGTCCAAGTAGTAAAGGCGTTAACTGCTGCAGGCTTTTCCGTCTTTTATGCCGGAGAGACGACAACCGGAGTACTTTCTGCTGTTATTTTGCAGCAAAAACAGGCTTTTTCCATCAATTTGACTCCTTCACATAATCCCTTGCAATATGGAGGGTATAAATTTAACGCCGCTGATGGGGGGCCTGCGGCCAGTGAGGTAACCGCCCGCATTACCTGCTATGCAAGGGAACTTGTTGAAGCAGAAAAAAATATGGCTGTGCCTGAGCTCTGGGACATAACGGAAATGAATCATCATCCTTTGGTGAAACATATTGACTCCTTTGCCTGCTGGGAAAAACAGGTTATTGCTGGAGAGCCATTACACGGTCTTGCTTTACAGACAATTACTGCAGCTGCGCGTAACAGTACTGATTTCTTTCTGGCAGTAGATTGTGTGCATGGTGCGAGCAGATTGCATATCAGCCGCTTATACGGCGGCAAGGAAAAACAGAGAAATCTTGCAATTTTACGGGCGGATAAAGACGTTACTTTTGGTGGTGTTGCCCCTGAGCCCTCAACGGCAAATATGGAGGGTGTCGTTGCCCTGTTAAAAGAGAGAGGAGAACGGTTAAAACTTGGTGCTATTATTGATCCTGATGGTGATCGTATCCGTTTTACAGATGGAGAAACAGAGATCAGCATGAATCAGTTTGGAGCCATGGCATACCATTTCCTCTACCGTAAAATGGGGAAAAAGGGGATGGTGGCCAAGACTGTGGCCACATCTAATCTGGCCAATGCTCTCGCTGCTGCTTTTGGAGAAAAGGTTTTTGAACCCGCGGTGGGATTTAAAAATTTTAAACCGGTTATGGGACAGGCACTTGTCTTTTTTGAAGAGTCTGACGGTATCTCTATCCTTGGTCATACGGCAGAAAAAGATGCCTATATTGGGTTGTTGCTGGCGATAGCTATCACCATAGAAACAGGGCAGCCCCTGGGAGAGTATTTACGGCACATAGAAAAGGAGTATGGTGAGTATATTCCGGTGCGTGACGGTATTGAAGTTTCCTTACAGGGAGAGAAATTGCAGGCAAAACTTCAGGCTCTTGAACAGTTTTCTGTGGGAAGGAGTGTTTCTATCGGTAAAAAACAGAAAAAAATCGTAGAGGTTATTACCATTGATGGCCGCAAAATAATTTTTGAAGATGGTTCCTGGCTGATGATCCGCCCATCGGGAACGGAACCCAAAGTACGTTTTTATGTAGAATCCCGCAGTATTACCGGCACAGAAGAACTGGTTACTGCTGCCAAAAAGATGTTGCTCTCGATAGGGATAATCTCATCATAAAAGGGGGTAAATGTTTATTAGGCAATGATGTGAAATAATAGAACGAGGTCATTTTATTGCTTTTTTCCCGCAAGGTATTATTGTTGCTATGTCATGGCGGTTTTTTGCTTTTTAAATTTTCTTGAAAGAAAGCGTATATCAAAAAAAATCACCAGTAAATACAAATAGATAATATATCATAAGGAGTGTGTTATGTGGGAATATACAGATAAGGTTCAGCAACATTTTTTGCAGCCCCAAAATGTTGGTGAGATTGAGTCTCCCAGTGGAGTCGGTGATGTAGGATCCCTTGCCTGCGGTGATGCTTTACGTCTTACCCTCAAGATTGATGAGAATGATATCATTACCGATGCCAAGTTCAAGACCTTTGGCTGTGCCAGTGCCATTGCATCCTCTTCCGTTTTAACGGAGCTCATTAAGGGAATGTCCGTAGATGAGGCATCCAAGGTGACAAATGAGGATATTGCAGAGGCTCTCGGCGGGTTGCCCAGAGAGAAGATGCACTGTTCAGTTATGGGGCATGAAGCTCTGGAAGCAGCAATTGCCGATTACCGTGGTGTTCCCTTGCCTACCGCTGAAGGGGAGGTTATTTGTGAATGCTTTGGTGTAACTGACGTTGAGATAAAGCGGGCGGTTACCGAATCGTCTTTAAAGACAGTTGAAGAGGTCACTAACTTCACCAAGGCTGGAGGAGGATGCGGTAAATGTCTAAATCGTGTTGCTGAGGTGCTGCATGCTGCGATTAACGATTCCCATGTGATTCCTGTGGTTCCCATGCCTGCCAAAAAAATGACGACCTTACAGAAAATCAAAAAGATTGAAGAGGTCCTGGAG
>PDWI01003678.1_pt1 | contig 21373 bp, 20 predicted proteins | sample 1430891 | NCBI WGS metagenome assembly PDWI01 (sample SAMN01162508, study PRJNA174530) | Oral metagenome, whole genome shotgun sequencing project. | biome: Marine environment; feature: Marine mammal; material: Swab sample of the gingival sulcus; isolation source: swab sample of gingival sulcus... | reverse complement strand
GAATGGCATGCGGTGAAAAGCCAGTTTGCGATCATGTTCGAAGAACGCTTCCCATTGGCGTAAGAAAACACGTCAGGGCACAAAATATCAGACAGTCTCAAACCACCGGAGGGAACAGATCTGGAATCGAACGTTCTCCCGTGCCAGCGGCGGCCCCCGAGGGACCCTGCGCAGAGCTGACGCATTCTTCAGGATCTCATTGGCGGGGCGAAGCTCACGAACCTCGCGCTCCAATTCCCTGATCCGATCCTTCTCGGCGCTCGTCAGCCAGCCCTTCGTCCAGCATCGCGTTCGGCCTGTTGGCACCAGACGCACCGCCGTTATTCACGCCGGACATCGGATTCAACCATAGCTCCGCCGGACTCGCGCCTTGCGCTGAATGGGAAAGACGTGCTTAGATGCTGACTAAAATTCCAACGTTCCGTCCAGAGAAGGTTGTCGTTTGCATCTATTCTGCAGCTACCAAGTTGTTACGCCACTTGTCCTCGGGGGGGCAAATCAGGCGCCTGAATTTCGATTGGCATCTTATGTCCATCAGCTGAGGTGGTGGTGGCGGTTTCTGGCACTCGGGCGTTTTGGCTCGGTGGAGTCCGCCAGCTTCTGGGAGGCGGTGCTTTTTGGCTGGCACGCCAAGCCTTTCGGGTGCAAGCGCGTGTCGTTTCGGCTGCTGGATCTGGATGAGGGCGGGTTTCCCTCTCCTTGGAGCAATAAACTGGACCTGCCAAACTGGTCCGGCATCAACTATCTGACCGCGCAGGGTTTCAGGGAACGCGCCCCGGTCAAACTCCGCGCTTTCACCGTTGAGGCGCGGGTCAGCGAGCGGCCGCTTGGCCCGGACATCGAGGAAAGCAGGCATTACAGTCCAGAACACTGGACGTGCGCCCGGAAAACCCTCAAGGACGCGATGGCGCTGATCGGGTTGATCGGCGGGCTCGGGGCGCGGTCGCGGCGCGGGTTCGGATCGCTGGCAGTATCCTTCCTTCGTGAGGACGAGGAGCAGCCCGACATCACGGCGCTTCCGACGAGTGTCGTGGACTATGGCAAGCAGATCAAAGCGCATCTGGGCGGTGCACGGTTTGGCGGTACGCCGCCCTATTCCGCGCTGAGCGACAAGTTTTCCTGCGACATCTGCGCGAGCGACGGTGACATGCGCCATCTGATGAACGACATCGGCTGGGCGTTCCAGATCTACCGCAGCTATGGGCAGCGGCGTCAACGGCGCAATCCCGGTGCTGGACATGTTCACCGCAAAACGGCCGGGCTCAGAGGAAACGGCGAAGTGAACAAAACCTCAATTGATGCCGGACGAGCCAAGAATAGATGGTACGCAAAGGCATTCTACGCCGACCACGATCAATTCTACTCTCATCCCCGGGATGTGACCCTGTTCGACAACCGCTCGGTGTTCGGATTGCCGCACAATTACGGCAAAAGGGAGGTCGGCTGGGACAGCAATGCGCTTGCCAGGGATGAGGGCCCCAAACACCGCCGCCGCGCCTCGCCGCTGTTGTTTCATTTCCACCGGTTGCAGGGGGGAACCGGGGTGTTTGTCAGCAGCGTGATCCCGGCGGAGTTTACGCCCGCGGGTGTTGCCTTGAGGGTCAAAAACGGCCCCCGCAAGAGAGACGACGTCCTCCGCACGAAGGTCATCAATGGCTATGTCAATTTCGCCCTTGTCAGAGGATTCAACAATTTCCTGCGCGCGCCGGCCGCGGACCTTGAGACCCGGAAACTGTTCTTCACCCCTCAGACATGGACCTACCCATGAGTGACCGTCACGCCCTTCGCGTCTTTATCGGGCCGGTTCAAAGCTTCATCGCCTCCGGCAGGCGCACACGTGATTTCTGGGCCGGGTCGTTTCTGCTCTCTTGGCTGTCCGGCGTGGCGATGCACACGGTGCTCAAAGGCGGTGGCCGGATCACCATCCCCGCGGTCTACGATGAAAAAGGCGCGGTCGCCGAACCCACGCTCCGTGCCGTCCGCGGCGAGATGGCGAAAGGCCCAGGCCCTCTGGTCGGCACGCTGGTCAACCATTTCCGGGCGGAGGTGCCTGCCGATTTCGACATCGGAAGCATCGAGAAAGCCGTGCGCGCGAAATTCAAGGCGCTGGCCGACGAGGTGTTTGAGGTCTTCATAAAACCCGCGCTTGAGGACGGCGATCCGAACGGGGTCGATGCGCGCTGGCATGCCCAGACCGATGGCCGCTTCTTCGAAGTGCTCGCGGTGATGGGCGAGGCGCCCGACTGGCCGGAGGAATCGCAATGGCTCGCACGGCGCAAGATGTTGCGCACCCATGCGCCGATGATCGCCGAGGCGGGGGCCGACCGGTGTCCGGTCCACGGGGATCTGGCCGAACTCGGGGGGTTTTCGCGGCAATACCAGCGCGAACAGCAAGATGCCTTCTGGCAAGAATTGCGTACGGTTGTCGGTAACCGGATGTATGAGCGCGACGATGCCGGGTCTGAAAAATGGACCGGGCCGGGCCGGAAGTTTCGCGACACGTTGGAGTTGCGCGAGTCCGAACATCTGTCGGGCATGGCATTGGTGAAGCGCCTGTTCCCGCTGATGACGGCAGACAGGATCGCCAGCGTGCTGGGCTGGGTTCCCGACCATTCCTTCAAGGTACGCACAGAAGAACAGGACTTGAATCCGAAAGAAGACAAAGAAGACCAGGACCGGAAACGGAAAAAAGAGGCGCAGTTTGCACTGCGCAACTGGCCTTCGACGGCCTTTATCGCCGCAATTCCGTGGATCGTGAAGGTTGGGGGGGCGTATGCCGAAGGGCACGCAAGGGAAACACTCAAGCGCACCGCCAGGGTTTATGCCGAGACGCAGTACAGAACCCTCGGCGCCGACCGGATCTGGGAGGCAGAACGGCCGCAGTATCACCGGGTCGAAGGGATCGACAATCTCGACAGGGAATCAGAAGGTGATACATCGAGCCTGCCGAAATTCGCCGTTCTCGATGGCACGCTTCACTTCGCGCGCGGACTGGAAAAACGGCGTTTCGATGACGGCTCGTTTGACGCCGAGCGGATAGCCGACGAGCTTGCGGCCGAGTTCCGAACACTCGTCGAGACGGTCCGCAAGGCTCCGGCAAACCTGCGCGACGGCCCCGCCTCGACCCATTACGCCATGCTCGACATGGACGGCGACGGCATGGGCAAGGTGTTTTCCCGCACACAGATACACGCCGAGACAGGCAGTGCGGCGCTGATGAAATTCGCCGCCGGGGTGCCTGCCATTGTCCGCCACCATGACGGCATCCTGATCTATGCCGGAGCCGACGATGTGAACGCAATGCTGCCGATCGAGACCGCAATTCCCTGCGCCATGGCGTTGAACCGCCATTGGGCCGCGACCATGGCGGACGCTTTCAAGAAGCCCGGCGACCGCCCAACACTTTCCGGCTCGATCGTGTTTGCCGATTACCAGAACGCCCTGGATGACGTCCGCCGGCTGGCGCATCATCGCCTTGATGCCGTCGCCAAGGACGCCGTCGGGCGCAACGCGCTCGCACTTGCGGTGATGAAACCCGGCGGTGTCGCCGCGCAATGGGCCTCGTGCTGGCACGGGCCCGACCCGCAAGACGGCACCACGGCGCGGCAAGACCCGGTACACGCCCTTTTCGACTACGCCCATGAGGCCAGCCAGAACAAGTCTGTTGCCTCGCGTCTGCCCTATCTGATCCGTGAGCGCTTCGGCGAGGTGCTGGCCGCCAGGGACGACCACGAGAACGACCACGAGAACGATCTGTTCGACGACGATGCCCTCGCCCTGTTCCTGCGCAAGGAGATGTCCGACAGCGGACTTTCGGGGCTCGGCGCAACCGATATCGACAAGGCCCGGAAGATCGTCGCGCTGTTGCGCCCCTACCATCGCCCGATCGCGAATGCCGGCCCGCAACCGGCTCCGCGCGAGGTCGGTGGGCTGCTTGTCGCCCGGTTCCTCGCGCAGAACTGCATGTGGAGCTATGTCGATGAATGGGCGGCGCGGCCGGGAGGAACCCCATGAGCATGACCCTGCGCCTCGATCCCGCCGACACGATCGCCATCAGCGATGGCAGGCCTTTCAACCAGGCCGACAGCGGTCGTGCGATTGCGGCCAGCGTGTTTCCACCCCCGCCCGACACCGTATATGGCGCCGCACGGGTGGCCTTCGCCCACGCATTCGGGTGGACGGGCACAGGCAACTGGCCTGCGGAGATCACCGATGTCCTCGGGGATTGGAAGGATCCGGGCCAGTTCAGCATTTCCGGCCCCCATTTCCGCGTCGACGGGGCAGACCTCCTGCCGATCCCCGCGCATGTCATGCTGCGGAAGGATCAGAACACCACCACGCTCATCGCGCTGAAGCCCGCCGCCGATCCGCTGGAAACAGACCTCGGTCCGCTCCGCCTGATAGACAGGCCCGCCTACGAGGAGCGGGTCGACCACGAAATGCTCGCCGGGCGTTGGGGCAAAGCCGATGCCGTGCTGCGCCTGCTGAAGGGTAAAAGCGTCGCGCCCGGGGATTTGGGCGGCGACAATGGATGGGACATCGACGCTCTCGCGGCCAGCGAGCCCCGCGTGGGCCTGACCCGCGTCAAGGAAACGCGCAAGGCCGAAGACGGCAAGCTCTACGCCGCGGTGCGCCGCGTATTGCGGCCCGGCGTGGAGATGCTTGTCGAGGTCGAGGGGGCCGACTGGCCGGAAGGCAAAGAGATTGCCGTGCCATTCGGCGGCGAGGCACGGTTTTGCTTCGCCGAGGCGGCAGACGCCTTCACGGCTGCGCCAGAGCCCTCCGGCACGGGGCAAGGCACAGGGCCATATACGGGGCCATACATCGTCTGTCTGGTAACACCCGCGATCCTTCCCCCGCCTCAGCCCGGCAAACCGGTCGCCGGTCTCCCGGGACAGCTGGTCATGGCCTCGATCACCGGTATCGCCTCGCATAGCGGGCGGGTCGGCAATACCAAAGGCCAGGGCAACCGCCCCCAAAGCACCCATGTGCTGCCCGCCGGCAGCGTGTTGTTCATGGACGGCGCGGGTTCCGGCACTTTCGACAAACGCCTCGGCGACAAAACACATATGGGCTACGGCAAATTCATCACGGGAGTATGGCCATGAGCAAAGGAACACTTCTCGGGCTTTTTGCCGAAACGCCGCTGCATCCGGGCACCGGTCAATCCGCCGGTGTGGTCGATTTGCCCGTGGCCCGCGAAGGCGCCACCGGCCTGCCGCAGATACCCGATACCGGGCTGAAAGGCGCCATGCGGCAATGGGCCGAAGAAAAATGGCCGATCAAGGCGCCCGAAACTGCCGACGACAACCAGAAGAAGGACGCGGCTGCGAACGAAGCCCGGCTCAACCGTCTGTTCGGCGCTGCCGACAGCGGCGCGGGATCCTTGCTGATCTCCACCGCGCGCATCCTGTGCCTGCCGGTGCGGCGGCTCGACGGGCCCTATGCCTGGGTCACCACGCCCTATATGCTGGAACGCCTGCGGCGCGACAGCAGGCGCTGCCGCATCGCACTGACGCTGCCCGACCCGCAGCCCGCCGATGGCACAGTGCCGGAGCTGCTGGTTGGCGATGACAGCTATGGCAGCACCGTATTCCTCGAAGAATTCTCGTTCCGCCCCCGGAAATACGACGAAATGAAGCAAATCCGGGACGCAATCGCCCCGTTGCTGAACGCCGATCGCGCCACGAAAACGCGCATCCTGAGCCGGCTTGCCATCATGTCGGACGCGGAATTCGCCTGGTACGCCGCCAATGCCCTGCCGGTCAATGCCCGTAACGTGCTGGACGAAAACAAGCTCTCCAACAATCTCTGGTACGAGGAAACCATCCCGCCCGACGCGTTGTTCTACAGCATGATCCTGCCCCGCAACGCGGCCGCGGGCCAAGCCTGCGACAAGTTTCTGAATGAACTCGCAGAAGACGGATACATGCAGGTTGGCGGCAATGAGACGGTCGGTCAGGGCTGGGTAGCGGTCAAAACGGTCGAGGGCCAGACAAATGCCGCGTAAAAGCATTGAAGTGAACCGCATGGAGGGCGCGAAAACCGCCTTCGGAGAGACGCGGCCCTCCGAGTTCCGCAAGGCCGCCGAGGCCGCCCCGTTCACCCTGCGCAGCCTCGGGCTCGGGTCGGGCGCGGCAAGCCTTGCCGCGGCCGGCGGCGAACACAAGACCCTCGCCGCAATGCTCGCGCGCTGGCTGCTGCGCGACTGCCCGCATTTCAGGCTGTCATACCCGCTTCCCGCGCGAAATGCAGACGACAACGCCTGGATCACCACACTTCTCAACGCCATCGCCGACGCCAGCCGCAACGACTACCGCGGCGCGCAGATCGAAGCCGTGGACTACATCGGATGGATCAAGAAACTGGCCCAGGCCTTCTGTCCTGAAGAGAACACGCCATGACCGTGACCATTCAAAGCGTTGCGCCCGGGTTTCACCTTTACAAGGAGGTCACCGACCAGGATGCTACGGCTTTCCAGAAGGCCTTGGTGAAGAACAACGGCAAAACCGACCACGGGCTGCGCTTCGCCAAGTTCTTCGGACGCTGGAAAAATGGCGCGCCGGAATTGCTGAAAGACCTCGAAACCATAGAACGCCGTCAAGGTAGGCCTCCGAACACCAACCTGAACGCCGCGACCGACCCTCTGCTCGACTGGCTCGATCCACGTAGCAACGGTGAGCCCTACCGCATTCCCGGGCACCCGCTCGAAACGCTCGAAGCCGGCAACGCGGTGCAGCTCAAAGCCGGCAACGCGCGGCAGCTCAAAGACGCCGCCGACCGGCTCAAACGGCTCACCACAAACCGCGGGGCCTGCTTCGACCTCAACCTCATCTCCCGCCTGCTGATCGGCATCGGCCTGCCGCATCCGATCGAAAACGGCTTCCTGTTTCACCCCACGCTCGCTGTGCCCTACATCCCCGGGACCGCGCTGAAACAGATCGCGCGCGACTGGGCAGAGGAAGCCGGCGTGTCGCCCAAAGAGCTGAACCGGCTGTTCGGCGCGGAAGACCACGGCGCCGGCCGCCTCGCCTTTCTTGATGCGCTGCCCTGCCAGCCGGTAACCCTCACCGCCGAGCAGATCACCAACCATTATACCGGCTATTATCAGAACGTCATTCCCGGCGAGCAGATCACCGACGAGATGCACCTGCCCGCCGATTGGTACGAGCCGATCCCGGTGACGCTGCTGGCGCTGGACGCGGGTTTCAGGAACCGGGTGCGCTTCCGCTTCGCCATCCTGCCGCTTCGGAGCGCCACCCCCGAGGAGGTCGACGAAGCACAGAAATGGCTCACGCGGGGCCTCGAGGAAAATGGCGCCGGCGCCCGCACCACCCTGGGATTCGGACGCTTCGAGGGCGCGGATGGCAAGGCGCGGCGGGAGGCCAAATTACCACCGAGGACTGAATCCCGTGTCCAGGCACACAATCCGTTCCAGGTCGGAAGTGACGTCTATTGCTGGGGGGAAGAGGCCAGGATCATCGCGATCACCGGCAATCAGGTCACGGTCGAATTCACGGACGGTCAAACCGACGAAACAACCCTGACCGAACTGATACCCAGGCCATGACCACCTTCTTCGTCACCCGCCACCGGGGCGCCGTCGACTGGGCACGCGCGCAGAAGATCGACGCCGAACATGTTGTCCATTTCGACAGCAGCACTACCCGCCCCGGCGATGTGGTCATGGGTACCCTGCCCGTCTCCGACGTCGCCACCATCTGCGCCCGGGGCGGGCGCTATTTTCACCTCGTGCTGCGCATCCCGAAGGACGCGCGCGGCCGCGAATTGACCGCCGCCGACATGCAGAGCTTCGGCGCTCATCTCATCGAATATGAGGCACGGAAAGTTGAAAAAGCTTGAGAAAATCCCCACCTGGGCCTGGCCGCTGATCGTCATCGCACTGGTCTTGCTCGTCATGTTGTTGGCCTTCGGCACCACATTCTTCACCAAGAACCTCTGGGAGACACTTCGCGATCCCAAATGGTGGGCGGAAGATGGCCTGTCTTTCGTGTTCTTCGGCCTGTTTGTCGGCTGGGTGGCCTCATGGTTTCACAAGATCCGCGCCGATCGCGCCCGCGAACCGTACGAGGGCTGGATGCTTCATATCACTGGGCTCAAGGTAGGACCGGAGCTCACGGTATCATCGCAACGTCTGTATTGGCGTGAAGTCGAAAGCTTCTTCCACAGCGAATTCGAAATGTGGAAATTCGTGAAATCCGCGATCTCCAGCTATGCGGAGATCAAGACGCGCAACCTCGAAGACGCCAAGAAACAGAAATGGTTCAAAGCGCCTGACTGGGAGCCGAAAGACGGTCCCCTGCGTGAAGAGGACAGGCAAATCGTCCTGGCGATCGGAAATCTGACCGAAGCCGACATCGCGAAATGGCGCCTCAGCGAGAGCGATGGGACCCCGGACAACTGGGAATGGATCGAAGTCGAGGAAAACGAGGAAAACGAGGAAAAGAAGCCTGTCAAGGAATTGCGTCGCACGAAAACCACCCCCCAGCCGATATAACCCCCGCTCCCCTGAAAACGAAAGACGGAACCCACCCCAATTGGTCAGGGGTGGGTGGATGACATATACCTTGCAATATATTTGAAAGAACAAGCCACCCGCTTCGATTGCCAAGGCTTGAGAGCGTCGGCAGCCGCCAGACCGAACATCGCCGGAATCCCGACAGGGCAGAAATGTCTTTCGCCTGTTGCGAGTTGGCCCCGAGTTGACCCTTGGAGCAGGACGACCGCCTTTCCCCGAAAGCCTGATGCCAGAAGCCTGTTCCTGACCAGTCGGGGATGGGTGGCTAACCTGTCAGCCTTTCCCATGCACGAGTCACCCGGGTTTCTAACCCATCCCGACCGGGGATGGGTGGCTAACGTTGATGACACCCCACCAAACCCCAACCGCTCGTTTCTAACCCATCCCGACCGGGGATGGGTGGCTAACTTACAACATCTACGGGTATCATCACGGCGTGTTTCTAACCCATCCCGACCGGGGATGGGTGGCTAACACACCCCTAATAACAGATTGAAAAGAATAGTCAACCTGCGACAATTTCCAGAGCCTACCAAATATTTGACAGCCAAAAAAGAACATATGAGGAACTTCGAAAAAGGAGGAAGCATGTTTCTCTTTTATATATTGTAGTTAGATGCTTTTCCAGAGCATAATTCGTTCATGGCTAGGAAGAATCGTCGCCCAAGCACGCATGGGCCATTGAAGGTCCGCCACAGTGACAGAGAGTTGTTTGCGACGATAACCTCTCGAGACCAACTGGCCGCGGGCTGGCGGAAAGTCTGGTCGAACGCCGGCGCATCGGGCGGCGACCGAGTGAGCGTGGAACGGTTTGCGCGAAATGCCTGGGCGCAATTGGCCAGTTTGCACCGCGATCTGTTGAACGGAACCTATCGCCCCGGCCCGCTGCGCGAAGTCGACATTCCGAAACCTGCCGGCCGGGGCTTTCGACGCCTTGCCATTCCCTGCGTCGTCGATCGTGTCGCACAGACCGCGGCGGCGCAGGTTCTGATGCCGATACTGGATGCCGAGTTCGAACCCTCAAGCTTCGGCTACAGACATGGCCGTTCGGTCGACCAGGCGGTCGCACAGGTCTCACTGGCACGTCGTGACGGTTTCAACTGGGTACTCGATGCCGATATCCGGAGCTATTTCGACAACATCCCACATGACCAGTTGATGGAGCGGTGGCAGCAATCGGTCGAGCCCGGCCCACTCACGGAATTGATCCTGACCTGGCTGACCCACGCGCGGCCCAACGGGCGCGGGGTCGCGCAAGGGTCGCCGCTCTCACCGGTACTGGCAAACCTCTATCTCGACCGTCTGGATGAAGAATTCTACGGACGCGGCATGCGCATCGTGCGTTTTGCCGATGACTTTGTCATCCTTTGCCGTTCAAAGGGGGGAGCAGAGGCGGCGCTCGGAAAGGCGCAAAGGATCCTGGGAGAGGCCGGGCTCGAATTGAACGCCGAAAAGACCAGGGTGATCGATTTCGAGGACGGATTCCGTTTCCTCGGCCACCTGTTCATCCGCTCTCTCGCCATGAAGACGACGCCCGAGCGCGCAGACACCGAGGTTGTGACGGACCTGTTGCGCGATGTCGCGAGGGCCGACCGTGCTGCCGAAGCCGACGAACTCAGTGCAGCCGCAACCGATGCCGAAAACGAGGCGCGCGGGTATTCCGCCGGGATACGCAGTTTGCATATCCTCACCCGCGACCGGCGACTTGGCCTGCGTAACAAGGCCTTTGTCGTCGAGGAAATGCCTGTCGGAACGGCCACGGCCTGGCGCGAGTTGATTGCAATCCCGTATCGTCACATCGACCGTATCGAGCTCGGCCCGAATGTCACAGCAACAGATGAAGCTTTGCGCCATGCGCTAGGGACCGACACGATGGTCGCCTATGTGAACGGTCACGGAGAAACACTGGGCTGGTTGAGCGACAGTCTTGTGCCGCGTGCGGAACGCCATCTATCTCAAGCCAGAACCGCGCTCGATCCCGATGCACGCCTTTCGCTTGCCCGGCGCCTGGTCGAGGCGCGGCTCCGAAACCAGAGAGCGGTTCTCCGTCGCCTGCTCGGGGCAAGAGCGGAGAAACCGTCGGTCGTCGTCGACACGCTTGTGAAGTTGAATCTGTTGATCGGACGCGACGGTAAAGGTGTCGTGCAGCATGCGACCAGCATTCCAGAGGTGATGGGATACGAGGGCGAGGCAACGGCGTTGTGGTGGCGCAGCATCAGCGCGTTGGCCCACCCGGACTTCCGGTTTTCGGTTCGCGAGCGGGCCCGGGGAACTGATCCGGCGAACATTTGCCTCAACTACCTGGCAGGACAACTACGTCGCGACATCACTGTCGCTGTTCACCGCGCGGGGCTGCACCCCGGGTTCGGGGTCTTGCACAGTGTTTCGGACCAACGGGATGCCTGCGTGTACGACTTGATGGAGGAGTTTCGTGCACACATGATTGGCGGCCTTTTTGTTTATGCCACCAATCGTCGCCTTGTACGGGCCGAGATGTTTACGGCACCGACAACAGGAACACGTGTTTCATCAGCAGGAGGAGCCGCATTGATACGTTCCTACCAGGCCCGTGCAAACGGCAAGGTGAAAAGTCCACAGTCAGGAAAACGGATTACCTGGCAAAGGCTCATGGTCGAGCAGGCATTTTCGATGGCCAAGCACTTTGAAGGCGTGTGTGACTACCGACCCTATATCATGGATTATTGACATGGCCCTGCGCGCAATGACAGTCGTGATGAGCTATGATGTGACCCGGACGAAGACACGTCGCAAAGTGGCCGCACAGTTGGAAGACAGGATGACCAGGGTCCAAAAAAGCGTGTTCGAGGCACGAATTGACATTCGCGCCGCAGAGCGATTGTTCGAAACAGTTGCCGGCCTTCTGGACGACGGCGACTCGCTTCGCATGTATGTGATGACGTGCAACGGTTTGAAGAAAAGCCGGGTCTTCGGTGGCGCACCGTTGCCTGAAGAACAGGATTATTGGCTGCTTTGACCGGTCATGCCTTGAATCAGCGCCTGTTGCACCCTTCTGCGAAGGTAGATTTTCGCGAGCTGGCAAATACCTGGCAGCAAGACACACTGGTCTTCAGGATTGCCGGAATGCGCGGTTTTTCGGCATCGCCCAGTCTGCTCAACAAGGTACGGGGCGCATTGGGCAGAGCACTGATCGAGGGAGGGTCTGACCCGGTCCAGAACCGGGAAACCTGCGACTGGCCCGAGCCCTGCACCGCCGAAATCCTGTTTGGAAAACGGCCGAAAATCAGGATTGGCCCCAATGACAGCGAAATCACCAAACCTTTCGTTCTTTTTGCCCGCCCGTTGAAGCATGATCTGGAAGTCGGGATCACATTGTTTGGCTCGGCCCGGAATCGCATGCCTGACGTCCGAATGGCCATGATCCAATCCCTTCGAAAACGGGTTCGGTGGGATCAACTCGCACGCGATCACGGGCTTTTTGTACCGCGCACCATGCAGATTCCGTTTCCTGTTCTTGAGCAGGTCAACGGGATTACCGCGGGGCCGCCACCGAAGCAGCTCCTGATCCAGTTCGTCTCCCCGCTCGATGCGGAGCGCGGTCAACTCGACAAGGAACCACAGCTCATATTCAGGAGATTGGCACGGCGGCTGCAAATGCTCGCACGTTGGCAAGGTGTCGAGGTCGCGACCGAATGGAGGGTGTTGGAAGAGGCGTGGCTGAGCGTCGATCTTCGCTTGGAGAACGTCGATCCTTACCCCCGGTCTCGCGGGGGCCACAAACACCACAACACGCTGATTCACAACGTAGAAGTATGCGTCGAGGGCAACGTCGCGCCACTTTTGCCAATGCTCTTGATCGGGGAGCACACTCACGTCGGTCGCGGCGCCAGTTTGGGTTTGGGACGATATCGCCTCCTGTGGAGCAATGCTCCCGCGTGAGTTGTTCCCAACTCGGGTTCCGGAAACACCGCCAGAAACCTCGCACGTCTTGAGCCTCCATGAGTGGGGCGCACGAAAACCTGAGTGTATCAGTCACCCGGCGGTACACCTTCCCGGCGCCTCCAACCTGGCACCATCGGCAGAATGCTGCACACGTTCGAGGCCGACGTGGTTCGTGCCGATGCAGATTGTGAGCTGCAACTCACCCGCCACGGTCTCTCCACCGATCTTCTCCAGCACCCGCTCCTGAAGCGCGACGATCTGCTCCGCCGTGGGGCGGGTGAAGACAAGCTCGACCCGATCGATATCGTAGACGCCGGTGGCGGCCCCCAATCGAGCGCGAAGGCTCTCCAGCCCAACCGCCGTTCCGACCGAAGCGCCAATGCGCAGATCGGATCTCGGGTCCTCCGGCAACACCCCCACGCGTAGAAACCGCGTCCGCGGTGTCGCGCCGAGACCGAGAAAGGTGCCGCGTTTGGTGTGGACTTCAAGTACCGCCATGCCGGCGCCAAGCCATGCGTCTATGGTGGCCGGGTCGTCGCTTCCGAGCACTGTAAGCGCGGCAAGCGCGATCCCATCGGCACCCACACCTACGTGGGCGACGGGCTCCGCGGATGGGGCATTCTCCTCACGCTCGGGCTCGGGCTCGGGCTCGGGCTCGGGCTCGGGCTCGGGCTCGGGCTCGGGCTCGGGCTGAAGGATGCCTACCGGGTCGGATTGAGCAAGCAGGACTTCGGACGCCGCATCGAGGTCTTGTTCAGTCGGCGCATCCTCTTGCGGCACGGGCGGCACCGTCCGAAACGTGAAGGGCAGCAGTTCAGGGCCACAAGCCGGATGCTCAGGCTCGTCACACAATCGGGAACCGCCTCTTCGGGCTCGTGATCACTCATGGCGGCAACCGCCGCTGCTTCCTCGCCTGACAGAACGTCTGTGGTGTCGGGCAGGTTTCCCGGCCAGACGGTGACGATGGCGGCCCCGAACACGACGGTGGCCAAGCTGGCCGAGCCGAAGCGGTAGCGCGGCGGCTTTGCAAGAAAAGCCGTCTTGCTCATTTCAACACCCCTCCACACTCCGCCCATTGACGCGGCCCGAGGGTCGCCTGGGCAATTGCAATCGCATTGCGTACCTCGATCCAGCTCACCTCTTCGGCGACGCAAATTCCGACCTCGCCAGGTGTTTCGGCAAAGGGCGCCAGATGTTCACCAAGATCGGAAAGCGCGGCCGGCATCCCGTTGACGGTAACGGCCCCACCGGCCAGGATGTTCAGCTTGACCAGCGGCTCGGACATCTCGCCACCTGACAAGCCTTTCTCTGCCAATGCCATGTCAATCTTCACCTGCTCGGGGAAATGGAGCTTCAGCGCCGCCACCGTGAACAACAGCAGCATGATCAGAACCATCGAGGCATCGATGAAGGCGGCGGCGGTTCCGTTGAGGCCGGCGACAGCCCGGTTGCGGCTCGGGGTCGATGTGGTGTCGATCATTTTTCACTCCCTTCCTGCTGGCTTTTGGAGACCCGGGCGAGCGATGCCGCCAGCAGGTCGGTTTCGGTGTCGAGCCGGTGCCCTGCGACCAGCGCGACAAGGCGCACGATCATCCCCAGAAATGACGTCCCCATCGCCAGCCCCATCTTGCCAAACAGTTCATCGGGCGCAGTGGCCAGCGCGGACCAGAAACCGGGCAACGCAAGGACAAAGCCTCCGAAGGTCCCCAACAGCCCCGCAATCGGACCAACTTCCTCGAGCAGACCGAGGACCCCGCGCAGCCGAACCAGATCTTCGTCGAGGAAAGCGCGTACGGCACGGCGGAGCCGCTCGAACGCCTCCCTGTCAGGCGGCTCCTGGCGACCACGGGCCAGGATTTCGGCTCGCGCGGCCATGGCCCGGTGACAAAGCACCTCATTCCAGGCGCCCACCACGAAAGTCTCGAGCAGCAGCAGGCCCATGACAGCGAACGCCACTTGATTGACCGGCTCGGAGAGCAGGATGGCGGTGAGGCCTTCGTTCATTGGGCCGACCCCCTCCGGCAAAGACGAGCCTCGGCCTCGTCGAGGGGAATCCGCCACTCCGCGACCATTGCACAGGTCCGAGCGAGGACTTTACCGGTGTGGTCGGCCTCGGGATCCACAGCGACACGGGCACGCGCCACGACGTCCTCGTAGCTGGCCGGCAGGGTCGCGCCCGTGTGCCGCGGCGGCGCCATTTGATCCGGGACTTCGGCCTCGGGCTGCAACGTCGGACCGGGCGCGCCGAACGGGTCCGGCGCTTCCGGTTCGAGAAGATCGGGCGGGGCCTCATCCGACCGCGTTGCCGCGACGGAGGGCTGCGCGTCGCGGAGCCGCTCCACAAGCGCATCGAGGTCGATATCCCCGGCCACCACGCCCGAGGCAGAAGCGGCGAGAGTGAGGGCGATCGCACCAACAAGAGCCCGGCGCCAGTTGGGTGTGCGGCTGGTCGGTTTCATTGGTTCGTATTCTCGTTCTGGATGGCGGAGGTCGGTTGCGCCGGAGCAGCACAACCGGGTTGTTCGGGATCGGCCAGACAGGCTGCGACACGGCGCAACTGCTCCGCCGTCTGCGCCAGACTCTCGGCATCACCCTCGATACCGGTCTCGGTTCCAGGCCGTGGCCCGGCAGCGAACCAAAGCGCGAGGCCCGCGGCCAGAAAGACGGCCATGAGAACACCGGCGGTGCTGCGGTATTTGGCACCCATGGTCACTGGTCCTTCTTGCCGTTCAGACGCGCCTCGAAAGCGGCGTAGCCATCGAAGCCGGTGACCGGCGGCGTGCTCGGATCAAAGGCGCCGATCTCGGGCAGCGGGTTCGCCGTGTAGCCCGACAACCCTCCGTCGCCGACCAACCCTGCGATGCTTTGCCATACCTTGCCGTAGCTCACGGGCGTCTCGGTGCTGAAGGCGAGCACCGTACCGGTCGCCAGTGCTGACTCGATGACCAATTGGGAGCGCAGGACGTCCGTGTCGTAGTCACGGCTGCTTTCACGCAGGGCGAAACTGAGCGTCTCGAGATGGTCGGCCTGTTCGTCCAGCCGCAAGAGCCCCTGAGCAAGCGTGTAGGCCATGCCCTTGTTGTGTTGCTCGAGCAGGTCAGCTTGTTGCCAGCTGCGTTCCAGGGCGTTGAACGCTTCGCGCTCCACCGCGGTGGTCGGCGCCCCGGACTTCTCCTTGCGGGCCAGAAAGGCCTCTTCCAGCAGGTGCTTGGTATCGCTGGCCTCGGCAAGCGCTTCGTTCACCTGCGCCATCTGCCTGTTGATCTCGAGTTTGGCGCCTTCGACGAGTCGTGCCTGCGCACCCGCTTCAATCGAAGCCGCGATCAGGGCGTCCTGAGTACCCTGATACCACTCGATCTTGCTCTCCTCGAGACCGACCAGACAGCCGATCTCCTGCGTGGTCGACGGCTCGACCCCGGCCTCGCGCACGGCCTCGGCCTGACAGGCGATGTGCTCGCGCTTCACGTCGTCCGCCAGAGCCGCACGATCGGCGAGACTGTCGGCGATGCTGATCAAGGTCTCGCTCAGGGTCGGCGTTGCGTCAGCATCCGCGGTCACCGGGTCAACAACGATTTCGCCACCGACCGCCATGGCCGCGGGGGCACTGACAAGGGCAAGCGCTGTCGTCGCGACAAGCGCCATCTGGCGCGGTTTGAAGTGGGTTTTGCGCATGGACATGTTTTCCTCGTTGCGGCGTTTGGTGTGGGTTCGAGTTGTGCTGTTGATCTGCATTGTGGTTTTCAGTCCTTTCGCGGCCCGTTCGAGAGCCTTTGGTTGGCGGCACGCCCGCGCGGGTCTGCGCCGGAAGGAGGGCGCATGCCCCACCGCCGTTGCGGCTTCCTTCGTTCAAGGGTCGATGCGAAGGTCGGGTTTCCGGGGATCGTCTCGAACTTTTTTCGGGAAAGCTCAGGAACCATCTGGAAAGGCGGCAAATTTTTTTCGTGGCTTGCAACCCCAGGCCACCCCGCACGCCCGACAGCCCGCAACAACCTCGCCCCGGGCCCAAAAGGCCCGGAGCGTTTTGCAAGGGGGGCGTTTCTCTCAGTCCCAGCCGCCCTCATCGGCGAAGGGATCGGGCGCACAGTCGCGCAGCCCGGCGCGGCGGGTGCTCGCGAGATCGGCTTTCAACTGCAAGATCGCGCGTTGCACCGACTTCCCCTTCAGCATGAAGTGTCGCCCCGGAGACCCAGCAATCATCGCGTTGATCTCGTCGAAGCTCGGAACATTGGGTTTCGTGTGGCTCATGGTTTTCTCCTTTGCGGCGCGGGGAACATCCCCTTGCAAAGGACCGTCGATCCGAGACCCGTTTTTTCGGGTATCACCGGTGACGTTTTCCCGGTGCCACCATCAGGAAACGGCGTGGCGGTTTCGCGGATCACCAAACAGCGTGAGGCCATGGCGAACGATACCGATCTCCGCCCGATCACCACGCCGGTTCGGGTCAGGCAACGGGGCAAGCTCCCGCGCCAGCACACGGCGCAGCTCTGTCTCGGAGACGGGCGCTGCCCTTTCGACCGCATCGAGCACCCGCCCGGGCAGAAGCACGACATCCGATACCGGCAACTGCAACTTGTCGCCGCCCTGTACGTGCAGACTGAACGGCCACCCGCCGATGCCGCGCCAGCGCCGGTATTCCCCCCAAAGCCGAGGCGCGAGGTCATCCGCCAGAACCGCGTTCAAGCGCTGCCGCCACGGCTTGGTCTCGGCATCGATGCCAGTACCACCGACCACCTTGCGAACGATGTCCACCGCCTGTTCGAAGGTCTTGTGTTGTTCAGCCATCGCCAGATGGGCCAGGATCCCGCACACCATGCCGATCCGGTCGGGGACCGGCGACAGGAATGCCGCAAACCAGTCGGATCGACGACGCAACACCGCACTGGCAATTCCGCTTGGGTCACCGGTGTAGATATCCTCGTAGCCCCGCGCGGCCGTGCACGCGGTAATGAACCACGCCCGGGCTGCCGGGCCATTCTCCAAGGCGGTTTCCAAGACCCAGCCGCCCGGTCCGAGTTTCAGCGCCACTTGCGGGGTTCGATCCGGAGCATTCTCGATATCACCGTGACAGGCGATATGGGCAATTTCCACGTCCTCCCCGTTCGGCCAAGGATAACTCCCACCGAAATGCGCGGGCCGGCCCGTTGCCTCACGCCAGATGCGGGCGCATATGCGGGTTTCCATTTCGGTCAACGGGATCGGGTTGTCGGCTCCGCCAGTGTCGTACAACAGTTCTACAGCGTTGCATGGCCGCATCACCCCCGGAACAAATGCCCGCTCGCCTCCATCTTGCGTGCCCCGGCGAAACACACCTCGCCCCAGCGCAAACTGGGCGAGGCTCCCGCCGTGGTAGACCCCCTGCCCTTCAAGCCCCGCCGCCGCGCGGCCGGCCGCGAAGGGAAGGTTGTTCAACTCACCGATGGTGACCAGCACCACCTTCGACGCACCGTCGACAACACCTGTTTCGGCGATCGGCGTCCAGACCGCGCGTTCCATCTTCTCTTCGAACGCCGGCCAGAATTCCGCTTGCTCGCCTTTGGACATCGGATCCGGCTTTCTCTCGGGCGCAAGGTTCGGTTGGGCGCGGGCGGGTCCACGCGAACCCCGCCCGATCCCCTCTCCAAAACGGTCGAACGCCGCAGCAAGTTCGACAAGGTTCACCCCTTTCTCGCCAGGATCAACGAGCCGCGGCGCGCCGTCGTGACGCAGGATCCAGACCAGCCCACGCCGTGGTTCGCCCCGCGGTTTTCGCACGAAACCCACCACGAGAGCTTCATCCGGGGAAAGAACCTCCCTCAACCGGCTGGCAGTCATCCCGACCTGTGCCGCGCCGAGGAAGCCGAAACCCTTTTCGCGCGCCGCCCTTTCGGAAAGGCGTGATACCCGTGCGCGGGCCTTGCGGATCCTGTCATCAAGTTGTTCACGGTTTGCGACACTACCCGGCTTCTCCGGTTGTCGCCGGGATCGAACCCGCCCCGCCCTGCCCCGATCGAACGCGGAGGCGCGCGCATTGGGCAGCTCGTCCAACAAACCACGCAGACGGGCGCGGGCACGCGCCAGAACGCGGACCGCACGCGGCATGGCATTGTCCGCCGACAACGCCGCTTCCAGTGTCGTTCGAACCATGCGTCGTCCCTGGACCGCGAGCAGGATGGCGGGCATCGTTTCGCCGCCGTCCTGCGTGGTTTTCGCGTTTTCGAGTTCGAATTCCAGCCAGTTGTCATGGAACCTATCGAAGGCGCGGCGGATGCTGGCCCACGGCTCGACCTTCTCCGGGGGCGCGAGATCGACGATCTCGATCAGCCGTTCCGATTGCTCGAGAGCCCAGCCGAGCGGCGCCGATCGCCAAGCGAGCAGCGCTGCGGCGTTGGCAAGGGTGCGGGCCAATTCGAGTTGTTCCGGCAACGCCAGATGGCGCCCCTGCCCGGCCCGGGTCTTGATGGCGAAATCGTAGTCTGAGAGCGCCTCCTCGGACCGCCCCAGTTCTGCAAGACAAAGGCCGCGGTTGGCACGGAACTGGGCTCGGTCGAGAGCAAGGTCCGGACGTCTCTTCATGTGCTCGAGGTCATGGAGCGCAAGCGCTTCGTCGTGTTCTTGCAAAGCGGCGGCGAGTTTGTCCTTGCGCTTGAGGCAAATTGCGCGGATGTCATGCAAACTGGCCCTGTCGACATCGAGTTCGGGCCGATCCCGGAGTGCGGGTTTCTTGTGCAGCAAAAGCCCTTTTGCACAGGCCTCCAGCGCCTCATCGAAACGTTCCAGAGATTGCAGGCAGGTGGCACGGCTCACGTGCAACCGGGCGCGGCTGTCGTCCAACTCAGACATTTTCGCAAGCCCATCCGTCTGGTGGAGACGGAGAGCCGCGTCATAATGCCTGATCGCCACCTCGGGACCTTCAATGGCTTCGACACAAGTGGCGAGGTTCATCTGGAGCGTGGCCCGTTCCGGGACAGATGCCGGATTGCTTTTCAGGGGATCGCGGTCGTGCAAATCCAATGCCTTGCAAAACTCCGCCCTCGCCTCGTTGTACCGGCCAGCCTGACCAAGGCTGTTGCCGCGAAACATGTGCAGCTTGGCTTTTTGGGCTTCATGTCCCGGCAAATCATCCAACAGCTCGAACGCCGCATCGAACCCTTCAAGCGCCTCATCAAACCGGTCCATATCATCGAGGCAATTGGCCCGGTTCATCAGCACCAGCGCGCGCGCCGCGGTGAGTTCGGTGTTTTCCACCATTCGAGGATCGCCGTAGAGAGCGAAGGCCGCATCGAAATCGGCGAGCGCTTCCCCGAGTTCGCCCCGGTCATCATGGCACAATGCGCGGTTCATCAGGAGTTGGGCACGGGCAGGATCGCAATCGATCAAGATCGCAAGACCCGGTTGCACCAGAAGAGCCCAGGCATTGTTGAAGGCCTCCAGTGCTTCGTCGAGCCGGTCGAGGTCGTCGAGACAGACCCCGCAGTTCATCAGCAGATCGGCGCGGTCCATGTCGAACCCGAAATCGAGACTCGCGTCGACAATCCCCCGCATCTCATCGAGGATCTTCAGCGCCGCGTCGAAACAGGCCAACGCCTCTTCGTTCTCGTTGGCCTCGCGGTGCGCGATACCTGCCGCCGACGCGGCTTCGCAGCGCTCCTTCAGGGTTGCTACTGCATCACTCATTGGAAAACCCTTCCCCGGGGGCTGCCGGCGCCGGCCGACGCACGTCCTGCGAGGAAGAAACGTAGACATTTCGTCTCGCCGTGTCACCGTCCGGCGCCGCCAATTCGATCGGGTTTCGGGCTTTCGCGCGGATCAGCCGGAGTTCACGCCAGGCGGCGACCACAAAGCTTCGCACCGCAATCCAGCCGAGTACCGCTGCAAACCGCACCACGATCACCGCGACAGCCACAAGGCGCATGAGCCATACCGCGGCAAGACATCCGAGCCAGAACGCCCAGGGCAGAACAAGGGCGAGCAACGGGTCGGTCTGGGAATGCCCGTGACGATCGCCGCAAGGAAGCGCGCAACATCGACCAGGTCGCCAAATGGTACGGGGTAAGCAAATCGGAAATCAAAGAGGCCGAAAAAACGATGCGAGGCGTCTGGAGCCGGCTGATCGGGATCGAAAAATGACCAACGAACTGACACAAACCGAAATCGACTTCTTCAAGGCCTTGACCAGCTCGGACGACGAGGGCCTTGACCGCGAGACAGTCGAACAAATCTATAACGAGACACTGGACGAGCTGTTGCTCGCGAACGGATATATCAAAGTCGACGGCGAATATCTCTGGCCGAGCGACGGTGCCGGGGCTGCGACACTGTCGCTGGCGCAGGATACGGCACTTGAATTCGTCCGCCAGGCGGCGCACGACTTCGACATCGGCTACGGGTACGCAACCGAGGCGTTGGCCGCTCTGGACGACATCGTGCCGCCACACGCCGTGGCCGCCGAACTCATGCGGGTGCGTGGCCGGGGGACCAGGCCCCCGGTCGCCGCCCCCCGGAGGAGCAAGCACCGCCCTGACTGGATGCCTTGGCTGCCGGTGCAGGCCGACGAGGACAGCTGGAACATCTTCCTCGAGTGGTTTGGCCCCGCCCCGGGTGCTCCGGAGATACCGCGGGTGTATCTCTACGTCGATGGCAAGCAGGTCGAAGCGCCCGAGGTGATCGCCAGTTCCGGCGAAAAGCTTCGCCGCGTGGCATTCACGGCCAAATGTGCCCGGCCCGAGCGGTTCGAATTGGGTCAGACCGCAAATGGCGACGTGCATGTTCAATTGATGACGGAGGCAAAAAAAGCTGAGGGCAACCCCCGGAAACGCAAGTTCGTGACCGATCTCCCGGGACTATCCTGAATTTTGTGCTCTGGCGTGGTAGCTCACTTTTGAGGAGACCCACGTATGAGCATAGACAAAGACCTGTTGGACCGGCTGATGGAAG
>PDWI01003677.1_pt1 | contig 21375 bp, 18 predicted proteins | sample 1430891 | NCBI WGS metagenome assembly PDWI01 (sample SAMN01162508, study PRJNA174530) | Oral metagenome, whole genome shotgun sequencing project. | biome: Marine environment; feature: Marine mammal; material: Swab sample of the gingival sulcus; isolation source: swab sample of gingival sulcus... | reverse complement strand
ATTAGCGTTCGTGGTATTGACTTTTAAATAAAATAAGGAAGTGGGGAATAAGATGACTGCTCAAGAAATGTGGATGAAATTTACTGAAAAAAGCAACTTGCAGAACGAAAAATATACGGCATGGGCATTTGGTGATACGCCAGATGAATTAGCAGAATTAGTGCTTAAAGGGATAAAAACGGCTACATCTTCCTTATATTGTCTTTATGATATTAAAGAAAATAAGCTATCCAAAGTTGGTGAATATAATATCGTATTGAATTCTAAAAATGAAGCAGTGTGTATCATTAAAACTACAACTATTTCAATTATTCCGTTTAATAAAATAACAGAACAACAAGCTATTGCTGAAGGTGATGGCAACTTAAATAATTGGAAAAAAATTCATCGTGATTTTTATACGGATTGTTTGAAAGTTTATGACATTAAATTCGAAGAAAATACGGAGTTAGTATTTGAAGAATTTGAATTAGTATATAAATAACAGTAACTGTTTAGTCGAGTCATAAAAAACTATTCCTATATTTTTTAGAATTAATATGTTATAATTGACTAGGTATAATTATTTAATCAACCAGAGTTGTCTGAAGGACGACTCTTACTACTTGATTGAATAGATAATATGATTAATTTAGTATATAGATATTGATGTAATTTATTTTGAAAACGAGAGGATATAAAATGAATAATGATGCTTTTAGTTCTCTTCATCCTGCTCTTAACTTCTTTTTTTATATTTTTATCATTGCCTGTTCTATGTTTTTTATGCACCCCATAGTGCTATTGATAGGTTTGCTATCAAGTTTTAGCTATGTCTTCTATTTAAAGGGTTTTAAAGCGATGAAATTTACAATTTTTGGAATTTTGCCTTTAATACTTGTAGGTGCCTGTTTAAATCCACTTTTTAATCATCAAGGTGTAACAATACTGCGTTATTTATCTGATGGAAATCCGTTGACGCTGGAGTCTATTATTTATGGCTTTGCAGCAGCAGTGATGTTTATGGTTGTTTTATTGTGGTTTAGTGCTTACAATGCCAGTATTACTAGTGATAAATTTCTGTATTTATTTGGCGCTTTAGTGCCAAAATTTTCTTTGGTGCTTAGCTTGTCTTTACGTTTTGTTCCACTCTATCAAACACAGTTAAAAAAAATTAGAGATAGTCAACGAGCGGTAGGTCGTGATTTAGAAAATGGTAATTTACTTGAGAAAATAAAAAATGGTCTAGCAATTTTTTCTATTTTAGTGACTTGGGCTTTAGAAAATGCGATTATTACCGCTGATTCTATGCAGGCGAGGGGCTATGGTTTGAAAGGACGGACTAATTACTCACTTTATCGTTTTGGCAAGCGCGACTTTAAAATATTAATGATTTTATTAACTTGTGCGTGTTTGATTTTGATGGGTTTTTCTTTTGGTTTTTATAGCGTGCGTTATTTTCCTTCGATTAAATATAGAGAAATTTCGCTGCTGACATTATTTATATACTTGCCTTATGTTTTATTTTGTAACTTCCCCTTAATGTTAAATATTGTAGAGGACTATCGATGGAAGCGTATAAAATCAACAATCTAAGTTTTGCTTATCCTAATGCGGATTTGCTTTTAAAAAATATTAATTTGTCTTTTAATTCAGGGGAGTTTATTTTATTATGTGGTCGCTCAGGTAGCGGAAAAACGACACTTTTGCGCCATTTAAAACCAATATTAAGCCCTGCTGGAACGCTGACAGGGGGGATAGATTTTTTTGGTGACGATTTAAAAGAAATAGATTTGCGACAGCAAAGTCAATCTATTGGTTATGTAATGCAGCTACCAGAACAGCAAATTGTTACGGATAAAGTGTGGCATGAACTTGCTTTTGGCCTGGAGAGTCTTGGCTATGACCAGCAGACAATACGCTTGCGCGTGGCTGAAATTGCTAATTTTTTCGGTATAGAGTCTTGGTTTTATCAAAAAACAACAGAACTTTCTGGTGGGCAAAAACAATTATTAAATCTTGCATCTATTATGGCAATGCAACCAAAAGTGTTGATTTTAGACGAACCGACTAGTCAGCTTGACCCCATTATGGCAAACTCTTTCTTAGAAACCTTAAAAAAAATTAATGACGAATTAGGAGTTACAGTCATTCTTAGTGAGCAGCGTTTAGAAAATGTTTTTGCTTTTGCCGATCAAGTTGTTTTGCTCGATAATGGTGAAGTGCTTTATAATGGTAAAGCCGATAAAATTACCAATTTTTTCGCGCGCACGAAACATCCTTTATATGTTTCAATGCCGACACCGATTCGTGTACATAGCGTTTTTGCTGAGCAGGAGACCTGTCCTGTTGATTTGAAATCTGGAAGGCAATGGTTAAATAATTATGCCACGTCTTTAGGTGCAAAAAAGCAAAGTATGCCTACCGTTTCTCAAGAAAGAAAAAAGGGAATGTTATCGAATTTGTTTAAGCCCAAAATAGCTAATTTAGCTTTAGATTTAGAAGAGGTTTATTTTCGTTATGATAGAGAAGGTAAGGATATTTTAAAGTCCTTAGATCTTTCTATTAAGATGAATACATGGCATGCCGTTGTTGGCGGTAATGGTGCTGGAAAAACGACCTTATTAAAATTATTGGCGGGATTAGAACAAGCATATAGGGGGAAAGTAAAAGTTTTTGCAGAAAGTATTGCGCTTTTACCTCAAGATCCTCAGACTTTATTTGTTGGGAAAAGTTTAAAACGAGATTTGGAACAGTTTTTGAAACAAATGAAGCTTAGTTCTAGTGAGAGTGAGTCAGAAATTGCAAGAGTTTTGGCTTTGACAGAATTGACAGAACTTACAGAACGTCATCCTTATGATTTGAGTGGTGGTGAACAGCAACGAGCTGCTTTGGCAAAAGTATTACTTTTAAAACCACAAATTTTATTATTAGATGAACCGACTAAGGGTTTGGATGGTTTTTACAAACTTAAATTAGCAGAGATTATCAGAAAATTAATTAATCAAAACACAACAGTAGTTATGGTTTCACATGATATAGAATTTTGTGCAGAAAATGCCAATTATTGTAGCTTTTTATTTTCTGGTGAAATTGTTAGTTCGGGAAAAGCACGTCAATTTTTTATGGGTAATAGTTTTTATACGACCATGGCAAATAAAATAGCGAGAGATATTTTCCCTGATGCTATAGTTTGTGAAGATATAATAAAGGAACTTAATGCCTTACAAGGAAAAAAATATGATTGCTAAGTTGCGTAAAGTATTAATAAAATCGTTAAAAGTAGTGTTTTTATTTATCGCTCCCGCTATAACAATTTATTGTGGCATCTATTATTTAGATGATAGAAAATATTATTTTATTAGTTTACTGTTAATAATTTATGCTTTAATTGCCTTTTTAATGCGCTTTGAAAAGCGTGAGCCTAAATTAAGAGAATTAATGATGATAGCAGTCTTGGCAGCAATTGGTATCGCTGGCAGAATGGCATTTTATATGTTACCACAGTTTAAGCCAGTATTAGCAGTGGTGATTATAGCTGGTATAGGGCTTGATGCATCGGCTGGTTTTTTAGTTGGGGTATTAATTGCCTTTTTATCCAATTTTTTCTTTGGGCAAGGACCATGGACACCATGGCAAATGTTTGCGATGGGATTGGTAGGTTATAGTGCGGGCATAATTTTTGCAAAGTCTTTATTGCCGAAAAAGAAATTAACCATGTCAATTTTTGGTTTTGTCATCACCTTTTTAATTTATGGCGCAATAATGAATTTCAGCTCAGTAATGGTTTTTCAAGCCGAATTTTCATTTCAGGCATTATTAACCAGCTATGCACTTGGCTTTCCATTTGATTTAATCTTAGCTGTTGCAACATTTATATTTTTATACATATTAGGTGAGCCAATGCTAGAAAAAATAGAACGTATAAAAATAAAATATGGCTTGTTGTAGAGGTTTTGTGCAGATAATTGGGATATATAGTAATTAAATAAAATTTCATCTATCAACTGTCATAAAAGATTGGATTGAATTATGATTTATATAACAGGACAACATGCTTTGAATTTAGAATGTGATTTATTAACTACTGGTGATTGGCATACATCGGCACTTGCTTGGGAAAATATTACTTTTGCCGATAGTGATACAATGTTTTTTAAAGATTACGGCATTGAATATCCTAAAAAAATTCCAAATGATGATACAGATTATTATGTTGCTAATCATATTAGAGCTATTTTAGATTGTTTAGAAATTGGGAATTTTGCTATTATACAAGGTATGAGAGATGAGTTGATTTGCAATGATAACTATACATTAGAAATTTTTAAAAAAGTATATCAGATGATTTGCCTAGAAAATTGGGCACAAATAGATGCTTTTATGGGCAGTGAATACTATATGGAATGGGTTAATTATAAAAGAAAAGTGCGAGCTTTAACAATGGATCATAGTTGGCGAAATAAGCATAAACGTATGATGGTAAAGTTGTTAAAATATATAAATAGTCATTCTCAGAATTATATTTTAAAAGACAGCACAGCACTTATGATTTGTTATAACTTAGATAGATTTTCAGAATACATTGATTTAGATAGTGTAGATGCCAGTGATATTAAAACAATTATTGCTGATTTTGTAAAGCAAAATAATTATGAATATTATATTGCTAAAGATACAGATGCAGTAAAAATATTTATGATAGATTATGGGGATATAAAAGCTTTAAAATTAAAGGTATCTTACCGAAAAAGTAACATAAATAATTTAAGATTTGATAAAATTAATAATATTATAGTCTATAATTTTGATGAACTTGCTTTAATGAAAGTAGTTGTTTATAGTGCGTGTAATAGACTTAGAGATTTATCTGATTTAACATTTATTTGTAATAATTATTGGAATGAGTTATCTAGTGATGTGAAAAATACTATTACAAATCATATATCGAATAAAGGGCTTGAAAAATTTGAGTATCTTATAAATACACAAACAGATGAATTAATTGATAAAGATAAATTAACTTTTGAATTTTTGGAAATGTATGATAAACTCAATTTAGTATATGATAGTAAAGGAGAGATATTGTTAGATAAGTTCGCAAATGGTTAAAAAAAGCCGTAAGATTCCTATGTCGTTTCTCCTTTGAAATCTACGGCTTTTATAATGTATGGAGTTAAATTTTAGATATTTTAATAGCGTTTTCAATGCTATAAATATATTTAGTATCAATATATCCAGTTTGTTCGTGCATACAATTGGATATTCCACAGGCAGTCGCTAAAGTTATTGCTTTTTCAAATGGCATTTTTTTATCTAAAGCGTAAGCTAGACCTGCTACTGTCGAATCGCCTGAACCAACTGGATTGATACATTTAACTTTTGGAATATCAATTTTGTAAACTTTATTATTTGTTTTAAAATAAGCGCCGTCAGCGCCACAAGTAAGCATTACATTGGAAATATCTGCTGTATTCTTGAGTAGGGTTGTTTTAATATCAACATTTGTTGGCATATTTAATAGTTGTTGAAGTTCATCTAGGTTTGGCTTGATAATATCTGGTTTGATTTTAAATTGATTAATTATCTCTTTTAGTAATTGCCCCGATACATCAGCAATAACTTTACATTTTTTGTTAACTGCTATTTTGATTAGTCGTTCTATAAATTGAGTCTTAATTCCTTTTGGCGTTGAACCTGAAATGGTAACGATATTCACTTTTTCACACAGTTGTTGATATTTTTCTAAGAACAAAGTTTGTTCAGCTTGTTCTATCGTTGGACCACTCTCTAAAATTTCAGTTTGAGAATTTCCATTTAAAATAGCAATACAGTTTCTAGTTGGTTTATCTATCATCAAAAAATCATTGGCTATATCTTGCCTATCTAATTCATTTTTAATAAAATCACCTAATTCACCACCTAAAAATCCAGTGGTTAAAACGTCTGTGTTTAATTGTTTTAAGACTCTCGCAACATTTAAGCCTTTGCCACCGGCTGTTTTGATTGTTTTATGACAACGATTAGTTGCATTGATTTTAAAATCGTTTAAATTATAAGAAATATCGACAGCTGGATTTAACGTCACAGTTAATATCATTATATAAACCTTCCTTAATAGTAAAAACTAATCGTGGTAAACTCCTTGTTTCCACTTTTCTAAATATTGCTCAAATATATCTTCTGTGGTTTCTATTGAAACATAGTTCTCTTCTAAAGCATTCAGTTTAGCTATAAGTTTTTGGTTTTCTTTGGACGGAAGATAATCTTGTTTCAAAAATGCGTCAACGATGTCGCAAATTAAAAATTCTCCTGTAATTTTACCGCCAAAGCCCAACACATTGGCGTTTAATTCTTTTTTAGCGTAGATGGCGGTTGTCATATCCCTAACTAAAGCCGCTCTTATCCCTTTTATTTTATTGGCAGCGGTTGTAATACCGACTCCTGTTCCACAAATAACTATGCCATAATCAGCTTCGCCTGTAGCAACTAGTTTACCAACTTTCTGTCCAAAAATTGGATAATGGGTTCTCGTATAGCCATAAGTTCCAACATCGATAACTTCATAATTTAAACTTCTTAAAAAATCTGCTACTTTAATTTTGGTATCTGTAACAATATGATCACAGCCAATTGCTATTTTCATCGTTCCCTCCTTATATTTATTGTTTTTATGTAATATTCAGTCAAGTAATAAAAACCGTGTCATTATGAGGCAGAGCGTAATGACAACGTGATAATCTTACGGTTTTATTAACACATACTATTTAACATATCAACTCTTATTTGATGTCTACCCCCAGCATAAGCGCCTTTAATAAATTCTAAGGCTATATTTTGTGCTAATTCTGTCCCTATTGTTTTACTTGCTATAGTTATAACTCTAGCATTATTGTGTTCACGCGTCATATAAGCGGAACGTTCTTCTGAGATTTCAGCAGCAATTATGCCTTTATGTTTGTTGAGTGCCATAAAAGAGCCACAACCGTAAGCATCAAATGCGATTGCTAAACTATCCTCGTCTGAAGTAAGTGCTTTTACAATTGCTTTAGATGATTCGATAAAATCATCAGCTGGTTCTAGACTTAAATCCTCTAAGATAGAATTATCTAATTGTTGCTCTAAAATAGTTTTTACTTGATTTTTCAAGTTAAACCCATCTTTATCAGCAGCTAAATAAATTGTCATAAAAACCTCCTATTTTAGTATTTTGATTTTTTTTGCATAATTATCATAAATTTTTTGGGGTAAACCGTTATCGGTAATCAAAAAATCGATATCGTTAATATTAGAAAAGCGATAAAAATCTTGTTTATTAAATTTAGTTGAATCTAAAACGATATAATTGAGTTTTGAATTTTCTATCATTGTTCTTTGTAATTTTCCTTCTTCTTCATTTGCATTATAAATATAATTGTTATCTAATCCATTGACGCTAATAAAAGCTTTTTGTACGAAAATATTTTCTATTAGTTGATTAGCTAGCACACCGATAAATGCTGCTGCACTTTCTCGATAAACGCCACCGATTAATATTAATTCATAGCGCGGATCATTTTTGAATTTTTCGAAAACCAAGATGGAATTAGTGATAATTTTGGCTCTATTTACGTTCATATAGTCATAAACAAATTCAATTGTTGTACCAGCGCCTAAAAATACAATTTCGTCTTCATTGATTTCTTTTGCTATTAAGCTGGCAATATGCTTTTTTTGCTCAACATTGATCGTTCTTTTTTCTTGATGTGTTAATTCTTTAGGCATGGAATAATTTTTCTTGATTGCACCGCCATGTACTCTATCTAACATATTCTTATCTTCTAATTCTTTTAAATCTCTTCTTATCGTCATATCTGTAACGTTTAAGGCATTTTGTATATCATTGACTTTGATAATTCCTTTTTCAGAAATCAAATCAATAATAAATTTATGTCTTTCTTCTTTTAGCATTATAAGCTCCTGCATGTCAAATCGTGTTTGTTTATGTTTGAATAAGTTTTATTTCATTCTAAGTTATTATCGTCAAAATGTCAATAGAAAAATGATAAATCAGGATAAAAACTTATAAAAAACGTTTTCTTCCCTTGACAAAATAAATCATATAATGTATCATTTAGTAAATAGCAACAATTTCAAACATAAAAAAACATAAATAAACAAAAGGAGAAATGGTTGATATGAAGAAAATTTCATTAGAAAAGATGAAACATCTTAAAAATGTTTCGACGGAGTATGGTATTATTGCAGCTTTGGCAATTGATCAGAGAGGTTCACTAAAGAAAATGTTGATTAGTGATGAAGACAATAATACTGAAGAGCAATTGACTGATTTTAAAATTGGAATTTCAGAAAATTTAACGCCATATTCATCATCAATATTATTGGATCCCGAATATGGTTTACCAGCAGCTAAAAAAAGAGTTAGTAATGCTGGTTTGATTTTTGCTTATGAGAAAACAGGATATGATGCGACTAAGGAAGGCAGGTTGCCCGATTTATTGGACAATTGGTCCGTTAAACGATTAAAAGCAGTCGGTTGTGATGCGGTGAAATTTTTGCTCTACTATGATGTCGATGAGAAAGAAGAGATCAATGATATTAAGAAAGCTTTTGTTGAGCGTTTAGGTGCTGAATGTAATTCAGAAGATATACCATTTTTCTTGGAAATTGTGACGTATGATAGAGATATTAAAGATGCTAAAAGCATTGAATACGCTAAAGTAAAACCGCATAAGGTGATTGAATCAATGAAGGAATTTTCGAAAACCATTTATGATGTTGATGTTTTAAAAGTGGAAGTTCCCGTTAATATGAATTATGTTGAAACTTATACAGAATCTGATTTTATTTATACGAAAGAAGAGGCAGAAAAATTTTTTGCCCTTCAAGATGAGGCAACGGACTTACCATATATATTTTTAAGTGGTGGTGTATCCAGTAAGCTATTTCAGCAAACGCTTGAATTTGCTCGAAAAGCTGGTTCAAATTATAATGGAGTTTTATGTGGTAGGGCTACGTGGAAGGATTCTGTTGAAATATTTCGAGATGATGGTGTAGAAGAATTTGAAAAATGGCTTAAAAATCAAGGCAAACAAAATATGGAAACTTTAAATGATGTTTTGAAACGTAATGCAGTTGCGTGGACAAGTAAACTTAGTCTTAAATAATATAGGAAGGAGATTTAATAATGACTAGAGAAGAATGTGCAATGGTGGGTGTAGAAATTGTCGCTTATGCTGGTGATGCAAGGACGAAGTTACTTGATGCTTTAAATGCTGCTGAGCAAGGTGATTTTCAAAAAGCAGAAATGTTAATTGACGACGCGCAAAAAGATATCGTTACAGCGCACAAAACGCAAACTGGTATGCTTTCAAAAGAGGCTGCAGGAGAAGACATTGAAATGAGTTTTATTATGATTCATGCTCAAGACCATTTAATGACAGTGCTATTATTAAAAGATTTAATTAAACATTTATTAGAATTGTATAAGAGAGGGTAATTGATAATGAATACATTAATAGCGCAAATTGAGAAAGCGAAACCTTTTTTCGAAAAAATTTCTCGCAATATCTATTTAAGAGCAATTCGTGATGGCTTTATTGCTAGTATGCCTGCTATTTTATTTTCGAGTATTTTTCTTTTAATTGCTTTTGTACCGAATATTTTTGGGTTTAATTGGTCAGATGACATAGTTAGTGCTTTAATGAAACCATATCTTTATACAATGGGAATTATAGCCCTTTTAGTAGCAGGAACTACTGCTAAATCGTTGACAGATTCAGTGAATCGTTCTTTAGAAAGTACGAATCAAATAAATTTTATGTCGACAATGATAGCATCAATTAGCGGTTTGCTATTATTGGCTTCTGATCAATTAGATAATGGTTTTGCTAGTGCTTATCTTGGAACGAAGGGCTTGTTAACAGCTTTTTTAGCTGCTTTTATTACGGTTAATATTTATAAGATTTGTGTTAAAAATAACGTCACAATTAAAATGCCTGAAGAAGTACCACCAAATATTTCGCAGGTATTTAAAGACTTGATCCCATTTAGCTTATCGATACTTGTAATTTATGCTTTGGATTTAATCATTCGTCATATCGCTGGCATTGGTGTTGCGCATAGTATTATTAAATTATTCGCACCATTATTTACTGCTGCTGATGGTTATATTGGGATTACTATTATTTTTGGTGCGTTTGCCTTTTTCTGGTTTGTTGGTATTCATGGACCTTCTATTGTTGAACCAGCAATTGCTGCGATAACTTATGCCAACGTTGAAACGAATTTTATGTTATTACAAGCAGGGGAACATGCCGACAAAATTTTAACATCAGGTACGCAAATGTTTATTGTTACAATGGGTGGAACAGGAGCAACTTTAGTCGTTCCATTTATGTTTATGTGGTTGACGAAATCAAAACGTAATAAGGCAATTGGACGAGCATCCGTTGTACCAACATTCTTTGGGGTAAATGAACCTATTTTGTTTGGGGCGCCATTGGTGTTGAATCCAGTGTTCTTTATCCCCTTTATTTTTGCACCAATTGCAAATGTTTGGATTTTTAAATTCTTTGTTGATTCTATTGGAATGAATAGCTTTAGTGTGAATTTACCGTGGACGACACCTGCACCTTTAGGACTTATTATGGGAACAGCCTTTGATTTTAGAGCTTTTATTTTAGCGGCGTTATTAATAGTTGTTGACGTTATCATTTATTATCCTTTTTTAAAAGTATATGATGAGCAAATACTTGCGGAAGAAAAAAGTGGTATTATTTCATCAGAATTAAAATCAAAGGTGGAAGCGAATTTTGATACTAAAAAAGCGGATGCTATATTAGAAAAAGCGGTTGTAAAAACAGAAAATAATATTACAACAGCGACTAATGTGTTGGTATTGTGCGCTGGTGGTGGTACCAGCGGTTTACTTGCAAACGCCTTGACTAAGGCGGCTAAAGAGGCGGATGTACCGATAACTGCGGTAGCTGGTAGTTATGGTGGGCATAGAGAAATGCTCCCTGAATATCATTTAGTAATTTTAGCACCACAAGTTGCCTCAAATTATGAAGATATTAAAATTGATACCGATAGATTAGGGATTAAATTAGCCAAAACTAGTGGTGCGCAATATATTAGTTTAACTCGCGATGGTGAAATGGCGTTGGCATTTGTAAAAGAGCAATTGGAATAAGGAGCAAGCTATGAAGAAAATGTTACCTAAGGATTTCATTTTTGGTGGAGCGACAGCAGCGTATCAAGCGGAAGGCGCCACCAAAATAGATGGCAAGGGTCAAGTTGCTTGGGATATTTTTTTAGAAAAACAGGGTAAGTTTAAAGCGGACCCTGCTAGTGATTTTTATCATCAATATCCAGAAGATTTAAGACTGTGCCAAGAGTTTGGTATTAATGGCATCAGAGTTTCAATAGCGTGGTCGAGAATTTTTCCAGATGGCTACGGCAAAGTTAATCCCAAAGGTGTAGAGTTTTATCACAATTTATTTAATGAATGCAAGCGAAGAGGCGTTGAAGTTTTCGTCACTCTACATCATTTTGATACACCTTATATGTTGCATAAAAATGGTGATTTTTTAAATAGAAAAACGATTGACTATTTCGTTGAATATGCTACTTTTTGTTTCAACGAATATAAAGATGAGGTTAAATATTGGTCGACATTTAATGAAATTTGGCCTGTCAATAGTGGTCAGTATTTAGTTGGTAAGTTTCCACCAGCAATTCGTTTTGATTATTCTAAACTTGTTCAATCTATGCATAATATGATGGTGGCACATTCTAGAGCGGTTTTGAAATTTAGAGAATTAAAAATAGATGGTAACATTGGTATTATTCATTCGCTAGAATCAAAATACCCTTATAGGCAGTGTCCTGATGATTATAGAGCTGCGTATTATGATGATGTTTTATCTAATAAATTTCTTTTAGAGGCAACTTTTAATGGTGGATATAGCAAGGATACATTGAATGTGATTAATGATATTTTATCCCAAAATAATGCTGAGTTCAAAATATATGATAATGATTTAGATTATTTTAAACAAGCGAAGGATGAAAATGATTTTTTAGGCATTAATTACTATCAAAGTAATTTTATTCGTGCTTATCAAGGTGATAATGAGATTTATCATAATGGTTCGGGTGATAAGGGAACATCTGTCTTTCGATTAAAAGCAGTTGGGGAATATATGTTCGATATGGATATTCCTCGTACCGATTGGGATTGGCTGATTTACCCACAAGGTCTTTATGATATGATTATACGGATTACGCGTGATTTTAAAAATTGCAAAACAATTTATGTGACAGAAAATGGTATGGGTTATAAAGATAAATTCGATAATGGTGAGATAGATGATCAAGCACGTATCGATTATATAAAACAACATTTAGTTGCTATTAGTGATGCGATTAATGAAGGTGCTAATGTAAAAGGGTATTTTTTATGGTCGTTGATGGATGTTTTTTCTTGGTCTAATGGTTATAATAAACGCTATGGTTTGTTTTATGTTGATTTTAAAAGTCAAAAGCGTTATCCTAAAAAAAGCGCTTATTGGTATAAACAGCTTGCAAATGACAAAATATTATAATATAAGAGTATTATATCTGTGGAATAAGTTAAGAAAAGGGAACTATTCAGCCAATCTGCGTTGTCATACAGAGAAGGAACGTAGAGATAACGCAGCTATCTTTTAATGTGGGTTTATAATAATAAAAGCCGTAAGATTATCACGTTGTTGCTGGCGTTTCGCCTCATAATGACACGGCTTTTATTATTTGATTGAATAGTTATACGAAAAGTAAAGTCAAATATTATTAAAGGAGCTAAGATTATGGTTAAACAAACGATTAAAATAAATAACGAAGTAGGCTTACATTTAAGACCTGCAGGGGTTTTGGCTAAAATTGCTGGTGAGTTGAATTCTGATATAACGTTAATAAAAGGGGAACAGAAAGCTAATGCAAAAAGTTTATTAAATATTATGGCGATTCAGGTTAATTCAGGTGACGAAATCATCGTGCAATGTGAAGGTGATACAGAAGAATCTGATTTAAAAGTTATTATCGATGCAATCAAAAGTGGTCTTGGTGAATAGTAGAAAATGTAATTGTGGTTACTTGTTTAATTATATAAGCCGTGTCATTCAGAGAAGGAACGGAGTGACGACGTAGGAATCTTACGGCTTTTAAGTGTTATTGTGTTTAGATTTTCGTGATTTGATTAAATAATAGAAAATGTAATCCTTGTTGAGAAAGGTCGTTTTATGAAAAAATTATCTGTTGATAAAGTTTCGTCAAAAGGAATTGCTATTGGTAGAGCGTATAAATATGAAAAAGTGACTTTAGAGGCTGACAACTATATAGCCGATGATAAAGAAGTGGAACTAAGAAAATTTTATAATGCGGTTACTAGTGCTAGTGATGATTTAAAAAAGCTAGCAAAAAATAATCAAATTTTTGCTGCGCATTTAGAATTAGTCAATGATGTTGCCATTAAGGATGCTATTGAAATAAAAGTCAAGCAAGGTAGCAATGTTGAAATGGCATTAAAAGAAACGATAAATGAATTTATAGCTATATTTGAAATAATGGATAATGAATATATGCGCCAAAGAGCAGATGATATTAGAGATGTTTATCAAAGGTTACTGAGTAAAATCAAAAATATTCCATTAAAAAATTTATCTGCCATTAATGAAGAATCCATTATTATTGCTAGTGACCTTGCCCCTTCTGATACAGCTACAATGAATCTTGAATATGTTGTCGGATTTGCAACGGAATATGGTGGGGTTACTAGTCACGTGAGTATTATGGCAAGAAACCTTGGGCTTTCAGCACTTGTTGGCGTAGATGGATTAAGAGCGGCTGTGAATGACGGCGATATGATTATCATTGATACTACAAAAGGTGACTTATATATCAATCCTGATTCGGCAATAATTGATGAATTTAAACAGAAAAAAATCGATTATGATAAAAAAGAAGAGGAGCTTAGAGCCATTGCTCATCTTCCGGCGATAACAAAAGATGGCAAAAAAATATTAATGTATTCTAATGTTGGAAATCTGGATGATGTAAAAAGTGCAGTTAAACAACAGGTTGATGGCATTGGTCTTTTTCGTAGCGAATTTTTATATATGGAAAACTCACATTTTCCAACGGAAGAAGAACAGTTTTTAGTGTATAAAGCGGCGGCAGAAACTTGTAGAGGTGAAGTTATTATTAGAACCTTAGATATTGGTGGTGATAAAGAGCTTTCTTATTATGAATTTGTTAAAGAAGACAATCCTTTTTTGGGTTGGCGGGCAATTAGAATTTGTTTGGAACTGAAAGATATGTTTAAGACTCAATTGAAGGCTTTACTAAGAGCCAGTGCTTTTGGTCATATCAGTATTATGTATCCGATGATAATATCTGTTGAAGAAATTTTTGCGGCAAATGACCTTTTAAATGAATGTCGACAAGAACTTGAAAGTAAGGGCATAGACTATGATAAGAATATTAAAGTTGGTATGATGATTGAAACGGCAGCATCTGTCATTGAGGCGGAAAATTTTGCGGAATATGTTGACTTTTTTAGTATCGGTACAAATGATTTAACTCAATATATTTTGGAAGTTGATAGAGGAAATAAGAAAATATCAAATCTTTATGATAGTTTTCATCCTGCTGTTTTGCATAGTATTCAAAAAGTGATTGATGCTGGACATAAAGCGGGAATAGTCGTTGGTATGTGTGGTGAATTTGCTAGTGATGAAAAAGCCTGTCAATTGCTACTTGGTATGGGATTAGATGAATATTCAGTTGCTTACAGCCAAATTCCGACTATAAAAAATATTATTCGTAATGCTAATTATGAAGAGTGTAAGCAAATTGCCAATAAAATTAGAACGGCTTATACTAAGAGAGAAGTTGATGAAATTTTAGCAGAGTTTTAAAATATAGAATTGAATAAATAATTTTTTAAGTGTAGTCTAATGGCTGCACTTTTTAGTATGACGAAAAAAACACCTTGTAGGTGTTTGGCTAAAATGATATAATTATTACGCTGTCGCACTCCATTCTGCCAGCAGAAAGGAGGTGAATCAATGTTTTATTTTACCACCGTTTTTATTAGTAATATCATAGCAAATATAATTTCTTATTATATTTGTAAGTGGCTAGATAATTACTTTAAAGACAGCAAATAGCCCATTTAAAAAGCAAGAGTTAGCGGCTCTTGCTTTTTAGTGAAATCAATGTTATTGTTTCACCACCATTTATTATCTATATTGTACTATAAAACTAGTTTTCTGTAAATAGATTTAATTAAAATTATTTAATTGGAATGTTTATTTTTACAATTGTTTTTTTGCCTTTTTACTCTGATTTTAATAAAAATTTAGCAAAATATTGATTGTTTTTTTATATTGTGTTAAGATGGATAACAGGTAGGGGGATTAATTCCCTTAAGTTATGTGTCGTTTTTGCGACGTTCACCAAATAACTCTTTTAATCTTTTAAGCCAACTGCTATTGCTACCACGTAAGCTATGACTTTTAAGAGTTTTGTTAATATATTTATTGTTTTTTATCCATTTTGAAGGGTAACTTTTGATATAAAGGAGACTTATATGGGAAAAGAATTTAAAATAACAGAGCCTTTTGATAGTGGACTATTAGAAGTGTCGGCTAAGCATCAAATTTATTATGAGCAGGTTGGTAATCCCGATGGCAAGCCGATTTTATTTGTTCACGGTGGACCTGGTGGTGGCATTTCTGAAAACTCAAGGCGGTTTTTTGATCCTGAATTTTATCGGGTAATTTTGTTTGACCAAAGGGGCTGTGGTAAAAGTGTACCATTTGCCTCTATGGAAGAAAATACAACGTGGGATTTGGTCGAGGATATTAATAAGTTAAGAGAATTTTTGCAGATTGATCAGTGGATTGTCTTTGGTGGTAGCTGGGGAACGACCTTATCTTTAATCTACGCTATTGAATATCCAGAGCAAGTGAAGGGTTTGATTTTACGAGGGATATTCCTTGCCCGTCAATCCGATGTCGATTGGTTATTCCAAGAAGGCTGTTCCTATCTTTATCCCGATGCCCACGAAGAATTTGCCAGTTTAATCGCCGAAAATGAAAGGGGTGATTTAGTCAGCGCTTATTATAAACTGCTTATGGATGATAATGAAAAAGTGCATATGGAAGCGGCAAAATGTTGGAGTATTTATGAAGGAAGTGTTGTTTGTTTAATTCCCGATGAAAGTGTGGTTGATGATTTTGCAGAAGATGACAAGGCATTGGCGTTAGCGCGAACAGAATGTCACTATTTTTATCATCAATCTTTCTTAAAAGATGATAACTATATATTAAATAATACAGATAAAATTGAGGATATTCCTACTATCATTGTACACGGTCGTTATGATGTTGATTGTCGCTTGAGCGGGGCTTATGAATTACATAAAAAATTGCCACTATCAGAACTGCAAATTATTCAAGATGCAGGACATTCTTCTGGTGAAGTGGGTATTCTTTCGGCATTAATCGATGCGACAGAACAATTTAAGAATTTAAAATAATTTGGTTTACACAGTTTCTGCCAGCGCTTTTTGCTTGGTAAAGCGCTTTATCGGATAATTTTATATATATATTATTATTTTCGCTTGGTTTATTAATACAGGCAACCCCAATACTAATTGTTAGAATTCCGCATTCACTATTTGGGTGTGGAATTTTCATTTTTTCTATTGCTGTTCTTAAAGTTTCTGCTTTTTCTAGTGATTTTTGCTTATTTTCTTCATTATTAAAGTTGCTAATAGCAATAAATTCTTCACCACCGTAGCGAGCAAAAAATTCACCACTATTTTTAAAGTGTATATTTAGTTTCCTTGCAACTTTTTTGAGGATATCATCGCCTTTTAAATGTCCAAATGTATCGTTGTAGTCTTTGAAGTGGTCAATGTCCATCATATATACCGTTATTGATTTTTTGTTTTTTATCTTTTGAGAAAGTATGTTTTGATAAAAGATATCAAATGCCCGTCTATTATGAACTTTGGTAAGCTTATCTTTATGTGATAAATCCTTTGAATATTGATTTAGTTTCTTTAAATGTTCTTTTGTGTTTTTATGCTCTTCAATAATTTTAATAAGATTTTGTTTGCGATTGAGATTGTTTATAGCGATTGCTATAAAAATAGAAATTTGATTAATTAATTCCATTGATAAAAATTCGAAAGCATTTATTTTAATCGATAAACAAAATACTATTGCAATTACTTCATCATTAAAAATAATTGGCGCAATAACAGCTGATTTATACATTGTATATTTTGCGTTAATTGTACATAAAAAATTGGTCACTCTTGGTTCATCGTAGAGATTATCAATTTTTAATACTTTTTTTAACTTTAAAAATTCTTGAATATTATTATTTTTGTTAATATCAAGCGTATATGCATTGTCGTCATTGTAAATGTCGTAAATAAATTCAGTTTTTAATTGATTATTCTGCCTATCTATGCTGAGTAAAGTAAAGTTATTAATGTCACTGAAGTTGTTTAAGTTATTGCAAATTTTACTGGCTAATTCTTTTAAATTGGTAGACAGCATAATATCGTTACCAAGATTTTGAATAATTTTTAATCTTTCACAGACCTCTTTAATATATTGATTTTTCTTTAGATTTTCATTATAATGTTCTTGCAATTTTTCGCGATGTGATAGCATTTGGAGTGAATTTTTTTTATACTCAATTTTTTCACTACTAATATCTATTATTTTACTATTTAGTTCTTGTAATTGTAGATCGTAATATTTGAATTTATGAACAAGTCTCTCAATATAAGGTTTTGCGGCTTGTGGCTCATTATTTTCTAGATGATAATTAATGATAATCATTAAAATATTTCTTTCATCTTTATAAGTGGCTTTATCTTTGGTATATTCTTGAATTTCTTTGATTTCATCAATTAATTCGCTAATTTTCACATTGAGTTTAATATTAAAATTGTAATATGTTAGTGCATATGATGCCAAGGTTGGATAATCATTATCATTAATCAATTTTTGTTTGATTTTCTGGTAAACTTTTTTAAGCGTTGTTAAATCTCTTTTTTGAAAATGGTAGCGCATTTCGACTTCTTTAAAAGATGCTTCACTAAGGTTAATCATTTCATTTGGAAGATGAGTCTTGCATAATTTATAGTAATGATTGCTATTTTTTAAGTCGTTTTTTTCTAGATAAAGTATAGAAATTTCTGCTGTATTAAAAACCCAAAATGAATCGTGTTCTAAGTCACCGTTAGGGAATTCATCTATCATTTTTCGGGCTTTAAAGCTATATGCTAGTGCAGTATCATTATCACCATTCATTCGATAAAGGTGACCAATGTTATGATTAGCGATAGCGGAAAACAAGCTTTGTTTTTTGTTTTTTTCATGTTTTATAATATACATATAACAGTCAATAGACATATTATTTTGATTAATTTTTGAGTAGGCATTTGCTACAATATGGTAAATAGGTAATAAATCACAACTTTTATTTGCTTTTTTTAATCTGGCATACAAAGTATCAATTGTATTGATATAGTTATCATATTCACCTAAAACTATCCAATATGCAATTTCTTCCGCTTCAGTAATGATACGAAAAATATAGTCTAGTTCATAGCGTTCGCTTTTTTTAAAAGTTGTTATTATATCGTTAAATTGATTTAAATCTTTAAAATATAATTTTCGTAAAACATAACTTAGTTGTGAATTATTGAGGTTATAATATTCTTTATAAAGCTTACTGTCCATTGTTTTTTCCTATAGTTTTATATATAACACAATTTTTGCCGTCTGCTTTGGCTTCATATAAGCATTTGTCGACATCTTTAATTAATTTATTCATGCTTGTAATTTGATTATATTTCCTATGAATTAAACCCATTGAAATAGTTACTACTCTTTGCTCTTTGTCATTATATTTAATTGCTAAATTTTCAATACTTTGACGTATTTTTTCGGCTTTATTTTTAGCTTCTTTAAAGCTTAAATTAAGTTCAATTGCTAAAAATTCTTCACCACCATAGCGCGTAAAACTGTAATCTTTGCCTGTGAAAAGTATTTTGATTTGGTTTATAATAGCGATTAAAGCTTGATCACCTTGTGGATGACCGTTAATATCATTGTATAATTTGAAATCATCAATATCTATCATAAAAAGGCTTAAATTTAATTGTTGTTTGCGCGCTTTTTTAATGAGGGCTTGAAAACTTATTTCCATATAACGTCTATTGCCGATTTGTGTAAGAGAATCAATATTACTTAGTTTTTGATGATGTTGTAATATTTTTTTTAGTTTTCTTTGATCATTTTCTAGTGAATCGATTTCTGTTTGTAAATATTCTGAATTTTGATAATTTACAATTGCTATAGCGATATATGGGGATATGGATTCAATTAGTTCTATGTGAGCGGTATTATATGCATCTTTTTTATCGGTTTGGATTGAAAGAGCGCCTACAATATCTTGATTGTGTTTAATAGGATAAAAAATTGCTGAATGATAAGGGTAATCTTTCTTTTTTATATCATTACTAAAGCGTGGTTTGCCGTTCTTAATTACCGTAGCTGTAATAGAAAATTTATCATTGATATTGAGTAAATAATCTGTTTTTATACTATCGTTGTCGTAAATATAAGGAGCACGATAATTTTCATCATCGATTTTTACAAATAGTGCCATAGAAGTAATAGGCATTAATGCCAATAGTTCGTTATTTAGACTTTCTTGTAATTGAAAAAGTGTAGATGTCGTATTTATTTTTTGTCCGATATTACTGATAATACGAAGTTTATCGTGGATATTTTTTAGTTCCTGATTTTTTATTTGGCTTTCTTGATTGAGTTTATCTAATTTTTGATTTTGTTTTAAAATTGATGATTTCGTCGATTTTTGCTTTGCTAGTTCAACGTAAAGGTTGATCATTTGTAATCTGTTAGCATCGCTTTCTTTTTCAAAATTTAGTGAAATATTTTTTATTTTATTGTAGTATGTATTCATTAACTCATAGTCATTTGTTTTAATTGAATACTCGAGAATGATAATATATAATTTTCTTAATTTACTATAAATGGCTTTTTCTTCAATAATATCTAATGCTTCGCAAATGATATTAATCATTGTTTTTTCTTCACAGAAAGGATTTTTATTGTTGAACTCATATAATTTTGGCAGTAAATTAGTAATACTTGGGTAATTTTCTTGCTCAAATAAAGTTTGTAAAAGCGTTATACTTTCTTTAAATAATTTTTCATTTTGTTTAGTAAAATGGTATTCATAAAGCAAGACTTCTGAATAAATTTGTGTACAAACTGGTGGCACTTTTTCTTTTGGGATGGCTTTTAATTTATTAGCAAAATAATAAAATCGGGTTAGGTCATTCGCTTCGGCTACAACGGTGGCTAGATTTGTAAGGACGACTATGTATAGAAATAATTGATCATCAGTAATATTTTTTAAATCAACAGTTTTTATAAAAATTTGATAAGCTTTCTTATAATAAATGCTTGCTTCATTTATTTTTTTATATTCAAAATAAATGGTACCTAGATTATTACAAGCGCCAGATGATTTTTTACTTAGGGAATTATGTTCTTTTTCATAATCATAGATATTTTTAAAGAGCATAATTGCTTGCTCAATATCGCCAATTTCATAATAAGCATTACCAAGGCGAGCACAAGCTTCTAAATAAATTTCTTCGTTGTTAGAAAGGATAGAGTCTTTATAGACTTTATTAATAATGCTAGAAATTTCATTATATCTCCCTAAAAAAGTAAGCGCTGAAATTTTTTGTACCATAACAGCGCAATAAAAACAAAAATCGACTTTAAATCGTTCTGTTTTTTCAATTTTATTAATTAAATTTAGCGCAATGGCGGGTTTTTCTAAAATTTCTTGTCGCAGATTAATCATTAAATTTTCTGGCGTTTGTGTTAGGAAATTTTCTAGCATTGATTAGTCCTTAAAGCTATTTTTTTGTTTACCCAATATAGAAATTTATCGGCAAAATTAGGGATTCACTTAGAAAAACTTTAAATTTCTGAGAGTAAAATGGAAAACAGTTATGCTATTTCTGTTTTTGCTAGCTTAGGATTTTTGGTTGGCGTAATTGGTGAGAAAATGACATAGGAAATATTTTAATTGTATATTGTTTATTTTTATTATATAATGGGATAGTGAAAATTACGGCTTAAAGAAAGGACGTTTTAATGCAGAAAGTAATGAGAAATATACTGAATACAATTTTTGTATTTATAATTATTGGCGATAGTCTTTCAATGTATTTTCATTTTGTGGAAAATAAGCCAATAATAAAGGATATTATTGCGATTT
>PDWI01003675.1_pt1 | contig 21383 bp, 19 predicted proteins | sample 1430891 | NCBI WGS metagenome assembly PDWI01 (sample SAMN01162508, study PRJNA174530) | Oral metagenome, whole genome shotgun sequencing project. | biome: Marine environment; feature: Marine mammal; material: Swab sample of the gingival sulcus; isolation source: swab sample of gingival sulcus... | reverse complement strand
CACCCTAACTGTGTCAAACTGTTTTTAGATGAAACTGATTTTACACTTGCTATCGGTATGATTGAAGAATTTACGCAAGAATTACAATTGCGAGCAGAGTTAATGAGCCAAGCAAAAGTCAAAGATATTGCAAGTTACAATCAACTCAATCCAGATACACCATTACCTTACAAACTCTTAATTATTGATGAAGCCCACCGCTTATTTGAAAGTGATTTTAAACAACGGCAACATTTTGTGAAATACTTAGATCATTTATTGCGACAGGGGCGAAGTTATGGTTTACATCTTTTATTGGTAACTCAAACGTTACAAGGGTCAGATATACCAAAAGATATTTTGAGCCATATTGCCTTGCGTTTGTCCTTTAAACTATATAATATTAGCGATACTTACAAACTTTTTGAAAGTGGAAATGATGTTGCAACAACACTAGATGGGCATAAATTTGAAGTATTAATTAACACCGATAGCGGTATAAAAACAGCAAACCAAATTGGTCGTGCAAATCCACCACTTGCTGAAAAAGAGCAAGAACGCATAGCGATAGAAACTAAACTACAACAAATCAAAGCAAGCCGTTTACCACATTTAATCGTAACACCACAAATCTTAAAAGGAACGGTTGTAGAAAATAAAGAAACAGAAAACCAAGCACAGCCAAAAAGTGATAACAATATATTCATTCAGGATACTAACAAAACAGTGCCTGATTGGTTAAATGGGGAGGCGAAATAATGAGCATTTATAAGCAAATTAATCAAAGTATCTCTACTTATGAAGACTATAGAATATTGTGTGATGATTATCTGTTATATCGTAACTGTGTAAAAAGTAGTAATTTAAATCTCAACAATAAAAAGTTATTTGAAGGTGAGCATGTAGCCAGAAATAAAAATTTATGTAACTTAAATAAAGTCAGGATGTTATGTGAAAAATATATGGTTGCTTTTCCCTATGGAATACATATTGATAATATAGTGCAATTAAATGAAAAATTAAAAAAGAAGCATGCCGAGTTATCTCAGGAAAATGAAAATGAATTAAGGGAGTTACTATCTTGGATAAATCAATATGCCGTTTTAGAGAAGCCAATTGACAGTTATGATGTTGTATTAAAAATAACACAATTAGAAGTGGGTAAGCACCTCATTGATAGTTTTCCAAGATATTTATCAAGACTTACAGAATTAGAAGAATTAATTATTCAAGGTAATCCTTTTTTTAACCTTATATCATTCCAAAAACTAAATAAATTAAAAAAACTAGTTACTAGGGCAAATTTTATGAATGGCATGGATTGGAGTAATCTTACTAATTTAAAAGAAATATCTTTAGGTTCTAGCGAATTGCGGGTTTTAAATGAAAGTATTGGTGATTTAAAATATCTTGAAATTCTTAGATTAGGATATGAATATTTTGAAAATAAGCTAGCTTACTTACCTGATACAATAGGAAATTTATCTAATTTACAGGAATTAACAATTCAAAGCTCAGAATTGCAAGAATTACCAGAGACTATAGGAGATTTAAGAGCTTTAAAAAAGCTATATTTAAAATGTTCTAAATTAAAAAAAATTCCTAATTCCATAAGTAAATTACAAAACTTAGAAGAGGTACATATTGAAATAGAAAGTAACACATTACCAGAAGGTGTTTTTTATATTAGTGGTGTTAATAAATTAAAAATCGTTGCTCATAATGTTGAAAAATTATCTAATGATATTGAAAAATTAACTATGCTAAAAAAATTAGAAATTGAATCTAGAGAATTAAGGGTTCTTCCAAAATCTTTCGGTAATTTACATTGTTTATCTGAACTACTGATTAAATCTCCATTATACGAATTACCGAGTTCTTTCGGTTATCTTAAGTCTCTAAAAGAATTAACCCTATATGCTAATATTAGAGAATTACCAGATAACTTTAACGAATTAGAATCATTAGAAAAACTATATTTACACACCGATATAAACTGTAATCATATTAGCCGCCTGCCTGTTGGAATAAAATATCTTCGTTTACCGCGTATAGCATATCTTCCTGATGATTTTGGTAAGTTTAGCTTATTAGAAAATCTAGAAATAGAAGAAATAAATTATGGATTTACTCTTCCTGAATCTATAGGAGAAATTGTAAATTTAGATATTGCAGTGAATAATACAAGTGAACACTTTGATTTTTCATGGAAAGACATATATATTGCTCTCAAGGATTGGAATAGCACAAAGAAAATTAACACTGTAGAAGGATATAAAAAGCATTATAAAGAATATCGTGAATACCACTATAATAATTGGCGTAATACATACCATCCTGATTTTGATAAAGAGTGTTCAAAAAGAATAAAAAAATTAAGCTATGTAGAATATTTAAAATTTATATTTTTGCCAACTTAAAGATTACATTACGATAAACAAAGAAAAATACTATGGAAAGACAACCTTATAAGGAAATAATTAAACCGCTATGAACCAACTCACAACTAATCCAAGTCATAATAATTTCCTCTTCTACACGACCCCAAATGGCACAGTCAAAGTAGAAGTTGCCTTACAAAATGAAACAGTATGGCTAACACAAAAAGCCATTGCTGAATTATTTGCAGTGCAACCACCTGCTATTTCTAAACATTTGAAAAATATCTTTGCTAGTGGAGAATTAGATGAGAATTCAGTTGTTTCCATTTTGGAAACAACTGCAACAGACGGTAAGAATTATCAAGTCAAATACTACAACCTAGACGCAATTATTTCAGTCGGTTACCGTGTCAATAGCATAGAGGCGACACAATTTCGCATTTGGGCAACACAAACGCTGAAAGAATATTTGCTAAAAGGCTTTGTAATGGACGATGAACGCCTAAAACAAGGGAAACAATTTGGTAAAGATTATTTCCGTGAGTTGTTAGAGCGTGTGCGTTCTATTCGTGCTAGCGAACGCCGAATTTATCAGCAAATTACCGATATTTTTGCCGAATGTAGTATTGATTACAATCCTCAATCTAGCACGACAAAAAACTTTTACGCTACGGTGCAAAATAAATTTCATTACGCTATTCACGGGCAAACCGCTGCTGAATTGGTGTATAGCAAAGCCGATGCTAGCAAGGAATTTATGGGCTTACAAACATGGAAAAATGCCCCTGACGGCAGGATATTAAAATCCGATAGCGTGGTGGCAAAAAACTATTTATCGGTGGAAGAGATTAAACGCTTAGAGCGTGCTATTTCAGCTTTTTTTGATTATATTGAACGCATTATTGAAAATCGTAACACCTTTACAATGAATGCCTTTGCCGAAAGTGTAAATAAATTTCTTGATTTCAATGAATACCGTATTCTACCCGATAACGGTAAGATTTCCGCTGAGCAAGCCAAACAAAAAGCGTTTACAGAATACGACAAATATAATAAAACTCAGCCGATTATTTCAGATTTTGATAGGTTATTGCTAGCAGTGGAAAATAAGGAGAAAAAATGAGCATTAAAAAAATCTACACAGGCGATTATTCCCAAGAGGGCTATAACGATGGTATCAATGATAGTAAACAGGGAAAGCCTAAATCTCACTTTGGCACACTGAAACGCAATCCTGTTAATTGGTTGTGGCAAGCCGATAATGCCACCGATAGTTATAGTAACAGTTATAATACAGGCTATATTGATGGACAGCGTGTAAAACATCATATTTATTCATCTCAATCAGGAGGAACAATGAGCAGTTTAGAACAACAACTAAATTTATTAGAGCAAGTCAAAGGGGCGATTAGGCATAATAAAAACCTGCTTGATAGTGCCAGAGATTTGTACGGTAATCAAGTAAACGCAATGCAAGGTGCAGGATTTTTAGATAACTACACCGATGAACTTGCCGAACGCAATGAGCGATTAAGCAAGAAAACCGATGATGTGATTGACGAGCTTGAACGCCAGCTTAAATTAATGGAAGATTTCCAAGAATCTATCCAGCGTATGATTGAAGATGCCAAAGGTTAATAACAGAAGGAGTAAATAATGAGCGAAAGAGATAGTATTGCTAACCAACTCGGTTGGTGTAATAGCACAAGAGCAAGAATTGAAGAGTTTGAACATGCAATCATTAGTGTGGCTAATAGTTATGATGCGATTACCGATGAACTACAAAACACTTCGGTGTTTGGCGAATTTCAAAAGAAAATCGAAGTCCGCCAACACGAATTCCGTGAAGAAATGAAAAAATTAATGGTTCAGTTACGCCAAGAAAATCTTGATTATGTCAATAAACAAAGTGATAGATTGCAACAGGAATTGTCTAATCTCGGATAAATTGTAGATAGTTATAATTTAATTTTTGGGTATGTACAAACTGTATTCCCCCTATAAAGTTTATGATTACCCAAAACTATTTAAAGGATAAAGAATAATGAAAAATTTCACACTCTATCGTCAGCCGATATTCCTTACCATCATTATTGGATTGGTTACTTTTTTAATGGCTATGTCATGGCGATTAACAATAGGTATTAGTACTCACATTTATGTTGATTATGAGAATGTATTACAAAGCCAAGCAGCTTTGGTAGTAGCAGCTATTGCTTGGTTATTAATTTTTATCACTGTATTAAAATTTAAGCACACATCGGTAGTAGGAACGGGGGAAAATACTACATTTCTCCAAAAATTACTACTGCTTATTGTATCAGTATTATTTAGTTATGTTTTATGGCTAAGTTCATATACGCTAAGTCGTTTAAGTGGTTATTTATTTAGTTTTTTATGTGCTTATCTTATTGTTTTAATATTGCTAACAGCAAAGCATAATCGGTGGTTTTATTATTCAGCAGGTGTAATTGGATTGATTTTGCCAATTATTCAGCTATTAGATAGTCCATATCGTATGCAAAGAATAAGTGATTTATTATTTGGTGGATCTAATACTGATATAATTTATTATCCAGTAAAGACTAATTTAGATAATAGTGTATTATTCGGTGCAAGCCCAATAGATTGGATTGATATGCCTGCTTATCATGGACAAATGCTGATACTCAAATTAATTCATATCATTGGCTTTGTCCCTGCTTTATTTTTAGCTTTCTTCGCATTAAGTATCTGGGTATTTATGGCAGTAAAAATATATTGTTTAAAAAATATGAATAAATTTTGGCAATCATTAGCATTTTATTTATCGCTATTTTTTATTGTTGAAGGCATTATGAATATCTTAGGCAATGTAACTGTGTTGAAAAGTGTAATGTCAACTAACTTAATGCCATTTTCAAGCAATGCAGGATTATGGGTATTCTTTATTGCTTTTGGTATTGCTTATTGGAAAATACGGAATAAGTAATCTTTTCTATAATAATTATACTGTTTAACTAAATTCTTAAATATTGCACTATTCTTTATCGGTACTTGTGATACATAGATAAAAAAGACAAAATAATTGGGAGATAATCGTGAACTTTCAGAAGTTATTAATAAACTTTATTGGGGTTGCTTTTCTAATGACTAGTCACGCCGCAGATATACAAGCTTTAAAAAACTTATGGCATTGGGCGGATGCGAATAATATTAGCGCTCAGACTATTCCACGTAGTGAGGAAGAGCTCCTGCAACTGACTCATCTTGATTTGAGTAATCAGTTTTTAACTTATATTCCACCAGAAATAGCTGTGCTACATAATTTGAAAGAATTAGATATAAGTGACAATCTAATAACTTCTTTACCTGCTGAAATAGGTAATTTAAAGAACCTTAATGTGCTTATTTTAGGTACAATGAATGGTGGTAATTATCTAACAAGTCTTCCCCCAGAAATCGGAAAATTAGAAAATTTAACATATTTAGTTGCAAATAAAAATGAGCTAGAAGCATTACCACCTGAAATAGGAAGTTTGCAAAGTATATCTGAAATAGATTTATTTTACAATAAGTTGAGTTCCCTTCCACCTGAGATAGGGAAATTAAAAACTCTCAAACGTATCGGGTTGCAATATAATCAGCTAACCAGTTTACCTGAAGAAATGGCACAGTTAAAAGAGCTTGAATTTATTAGTGTTGATAGCGAGTTATTAGAAAACTCATCGACAAAAATGATATTGCAACGTACAGGAGCAACAATCAAGCATGATTAATACTTGATTATGTTTTTAATATTTTAAAACCTACATTATTTTGATAGGACCTTTTAGATAAACAAATACTAGGATCATCTAAGTGAGTAAAAGGTGGGAAATAAACATTGGTGACAATGAATTAAAGTGAACTATTCACTGTTGTACCTTATTCCCCCCCCACTAATAAAACAGTAACCAAAATGATGAATGATTCAATGTTGTCAAAATATTTAGAGTTATTATTTTGGTGTAAGTATAGTTGAGAATATTTGAGAGGGAAATACAGCTTTATATGTAATACTGTGTGACCTCACGGCTGTCCTGCTTTTTACAAAATTACTATGCATCTAAAATTAAATTTGATAGAATTAACAATCAATAATCATTTGGTCTGGAGGGAATATAATTTATGGCTATGACTTATAATGTGACAGCTTACAAAAATGGTAAGCCTTGGAAATTTACAAGTGTTTTGGCAAACAATAAGGAAGAAGCGATTTTAAAGGGTTGGGAAAAATTTAGAGCAATGGGAGTAGAACCAGATAAAGTTACAGCTAGTTAATTTGTTAAATTAAAACAAAATAGTGCTTATCTATTGGCTAATCAGAACAAATGGAAAAATAATGTAATTATGTCGTTACGTGTTTAGATTTTTTAAGAGTGAGTACATGTGGTTTTTTAAAAGTAAGAAAAATATATCTGGTGAAAGTAACAAATCAGAGTTAGAGAGAACAAGAAGTTTTGCAACAACTGCTGATTGGCAACGTAGTCACGGTTGTAGTCATAACTGGGTTTTTGACAGAAAAAGAGAAATGTTTGGAATGGAAAGAACATATTATCACTGTGCAAATTGTGGTATGAGCGGCAAAGAAGATTGGAGTAAAGAAGCGGGTTGGAGTAGGCATATTTGGTAAAGGTCACGCTGTGCCGGATAGGAGGCCGTTCAAAATTCTGTGTTAGCTAGTTTTTTACAGTTTCATTATATCATCTAATCGACCAGGGAAGTGAATAGATAACTGCATAATGGTTTGCCCCCTGTTTGTAACTTGCATCGTCCACTTCTTGCTAGCCTGTTGAATGCCTATGTACAGAATCTTTATCAGGCTGTTTTCATTAGAAAAAGCACCTTTGGTTTTGGTGAGTTTTCTGAACTGCCTATGGACTGCTTCAACAGCATTTGTGGTATGAATTGGCTTTCTTACATACTCAGGATACTTAAAGTAGTTACTGAGCAAATGCCATTTATTTCTTCACGATTCAAGCACCTTAGGGTATTTGTTGTCCCCCGCTTAGCCTCAGGTTCATCAAGTTCCATATCGACAGTTTTTTGTTTGCATCCTTATGACCGGGCTTTAAAACCGTGATAGATGCCTTCCGGTCCTTAGTTGCCATATTACACTATTGTATATTGTAGCATATTGGGTGAACTTACACAGAGTTGTTCTCGGTTTCAGGGAATGCCATCTCTATCGTCCTAGGAAAGACTTTTAAACCATCATCAATACAGAGAAATTCCTTTACACACGATTATACAAATCAGTGAGAGCACTTCATGGTAGTTTGCTCCTAGCTTTCGGAGCAATATAAGCGTTCTTCTATCTTTCATTATTTGGTCAAAATACGGTGTAAACAGCCTTGCTGACATAATGCTCTTCATTTTTGATTTTATAATGAATTGCATCAAATAAAAGAAAAAACAGTATCAAGGAGGAAGATAGTTACCATTTTTTAGTTTTGGATAATTCAGCTGGAGTTTATTTATTAAAAGTTTATTGGTTAATCTTACTCTTATGTTTATACTATTTATATTGCACTTTCCAATATTTTCTCATAAATTTCAATTAGTCCTTTTGTGCTAGGGTTGGTACTAACATTTGCTGATATTTTTTTAATACTATCAATGGCATTACAGGAACAATAAACCTCTTGGCAAAGTTCTAGAAAGGGCAAATCTCCTTTAGCATCCCCCACTCCAATTGTATCAGACAAATCAAAACCTTCTAATTCAGATAACATTAATAGACCACTACCCTTATTTACATTTTGAGGTGTAATATCAACAGCGGTCGTAGAGAATGTTATATTCAAGTCATTATCATTAAATTTTTCTTTAATTCTTTTATATAAATAAGCAACATCTATATCAATAGGGTTTAAGCTAATGCAGATTTCTTTACCTAACTCAATTTTTGATATTTGAGGAAATAAGTCGTCTGTAGTTAATTGATTTTTTATTGCTTGAAGTCGTCGTCTAGTTTTCTGTATTACGTTGGGATGATAAATAATATTTTCAGTTACAGTATGATAAAGATAAGCACCATTTTCACAAATACACCAGTTTTGAATATCAAGCATTTGAGCAATAGATTCAACATATACAGCTGGTCTTCCTGTGCATAATGTTGTGGAGACTGGTGTCTGATGAATTTTCTGTTTTAGTAACTCTAGAGCTACTAGGTCAATAGATTCACCTTTGCCATCCGTTATACAACCATCAATATCTAATATTACTTTCTTCATACTTTAATGCTATTGAATATTTTCTTTATTCTCTAAATAATGATATTAGCAACAATAAACAAGGACTACTACCAATGTGGAAAATTTTTAGAAGAATCTTATTTAGCCTGCAGCCAAAGACTCATCATAATAAATCTAAATATTTTATCAATTCAAGTACACTAGAGTGGTATATAATGCTTTAATCTATGCGGCTGCTAATATATGTTATTTAGGTATGTATTATTTTTTTGTTTTTATTTAAATTATATCTAATAATTTTCTAACATGCTTCTTTAGGTAATACTACGAAGAGATCTATTATAGCAAAGTTGACCTGAATAATAAGGTTTTTAGTATGTTTGCTAGAAAAAATATATTTTTAAACATTCCTTTTCAACATAACAGTTACCCCAATTTGAGGTGGCTAATTTTATTAAATAGCGACCATTGTAGATCTTAATTATACAAGCTAAACTGATTAGCTATTATTGGGATAATAGAATAATATGTAGAAGTTATAACTTAATCTGACATATATCTATTTTTTAGGTATTGGGAGACTGTCAAGTAAACTGTGTAAATAAAAATTAAACAAGTCTCTCCTCAAATCCAATCATAAAGCGATTGAGGGCTAATTTCCAATTTCTAATTGGTATTGTCCATTTTTTACTAGTATTCTGAATGGCAAGGTAAACTACCTTTTTAGCGATAATTAAACATTATAATTAGGTAAAAATTCATTTTAGGCTTTGCTACAAGAACTACTGTTAAGATTACTTCAATGACAAAAGCTTATTCTTGGTATAAGTTAATTCGATTGACCTATAAGAATCTTTAAAATCATAAAAAATAATGAACCAGTATGATATTATTTGTCAATGGAAAAAATGATGGGAACTTAAAACGGATGAATTGGAAAATATAAAAATAGAGTAAGTGGAAATTAATACAGGAATATGCAATGAACACTTCTGCCTTAACTGGTATTCCATTCTTATTTACTACTTTTATCGTTGTATAAATAAGATATTACTATTCTCCTATAAAATGTTAATTAAAATCCCCTCTTTGATATCCTTCTGCTATATTTCTTACCCATTGACCCCAAAAATTATTTCCTCCTTTAATTTTATGTTTGCAACTTTTGCATTCAATATAACCAGAACCACCTAAAAAGCCACCTTGTTTAATGTATATATTTTCTACTCTTTGAACTGTTTTCCAATGTTTATCAATATATTTTTCTCCTCCAAAGAGACCTTTTTTCAGCACTTGCTTATACATTTTAACTTTATGGATTTCAACGCAAACACCGTATCCCGATACTCTTTTACCACCACAATTATCACATTCGTAATACTTAAACATATTATTGATATGTTTTTTTGCATCTGATACAGACTTAAAGTCTTTATCTGTATCAAATGCTTGGTTGCCATACAGCTCCACATCTTTTATGTAATCAAAATCCCAACTAATGCTCACCACAAATCTCCCCAAAGCTACTTTTAAAATTAGGATAAATTTTAATCAATATATTAACTATTGTCAATTTGTTGATTATGACAATAGCAAATGTTATCACGAATCTTTGAACAATTTAACACCTGCTGATGTGTTTTACGGTCGTGGTGATGAAATCTTAAAGAAAAGGAGGGAAATTAAGCTACAAACAATCACATTTAAGAAAGAAAAAATATTACAATGAGAAAGTAAAAATTTAATTAACAAAATGAGCGAATGTGTTTCTTAATTTTTAATGATAAAAGTCCAAAAACCTCTGACGACGTACACTTCCGTCAAGTATCATTAGGTCAAATGTTCCCATGCCTGTGTAATGTTTATATTCTTATTTATCGGTATATTTTGAATAAATGGTTGGATCCCATAGCTCATACCTTCTACCTTCTTTTATAACTAAGGCTTTTTGATTTAAGCTGGCATGTTCTCTAAGTGTTTTAGGTATCTTAACTTTCCCATTTTCTATAAAGTTAATCTCTTGTGCTGTACCGACAAAGATTCTTAATAAGCGATTATATACTGGTGGATCTAACTTGGCTTTAGATCGGATCTCTGTAATAATAGACTCCCAATCATTAATTGCATAACAGTATAAAGATTCACTTTTAGGAGAAGCGGTAACAACAAAAGTATCGACACAATTATCACATAGTTCATTTCTTATACTTTCTGGGAAATAAAGATACCCTTGCTTAAAACTAATAATTTTATTTTTCATGCTACGTACCACCATATTTAAGAACAATTTGATTATAAAATTTTTCCTTGTAAAACACAAATAAATCAATTTCATACCCAAAGGATAATTTTTTGCCAGAGAGTTTTTTATTCCTGATGTAATTGCCAACATAGGTTACAACCAAAATGGTAATCGTAACTCCTAACAGAAGGAGACAAAAACTCAATTATTATTTCAAATATTTCAATTTTAGATGAGTAAAAATATCATCAATTACGCTAACAATCATTATAAAGATTCATTCAAGAAATCAGCTACGTTGTTGTTCTCTGACACCCAATGTCTTGTTTCATAATATTGAAAAATAGTATGAGTATCAATTGAAACATTTTGATGTTGTTTAAATACTGTATGTAATTGAGGGTTGCTTGTGAAGAACTTGTCTAACATGCTAATAATAAGCTTTCTTTCAGTAGCATTATCCTGATTTATTACTCCATAATTCCTAGCCAAACAAAAAAATACTATAATAGATTTACTGATTAGCTCGATTGTATTAGCGGGATGCTTTACTGATAGCTTTTTGAACTTTTTAGACTCTTCTTTAAATAGTTTTATTAATTCAATGTATTGGAACTCTGATAGTTTTGGCAATGCATCTAAAACGCGTTTTTTTTCACTTAGTCCTAATGAAATACTTTTAAATAATATTTGAAAAAAGTCATGAAAATCAATAGAGTCATACTCTTTCGGAGAAATCACGGTAATGAAATCATTGATCACTTTGTCTGGAAAATCTGGAGTATAAAATTTTAGTTTAAGCATTTTCTATTTCCTCTTTGTTATTTTTAAAATTATTAATTAATTTTTTAAATAAATTACCACTGATAACCTCTTTTTTTTGTAAGTGATTAGCTAAAAAAAGGATCAGTTCTTTGTTTTCAGATAATAACTCTATCGCTTGATTTTCTGCCTGAATTAACCATTTTTGGCAGGCGTTTACTTGCTTATTTTGCAGTTCTATATCAGTATGTTTGAGAGTAAATAATCCTACATCTTCATCGAGCCCTGCTTCAACAATTCCATGCCATACGATATTTGAAGCTTTGTCTAAATCTGAGCTTGACCCAGCAGAGACATTTTCCTTACCAAAACATACAATTTCAGCAGCTCTTCCACCTAGGAGTGTTATTAATTTTTTCTCGATAGTAGATTTTTTTAAAATTAGCTCTTTGGTTTGAATAATGCCAGTAAAACCGCCTGAGTTTTCTATCCTTGCGGATGGCCGAATAGATATGCAATTAATTTCGTGGTTTTCTTTAAATAGTAAATAATGTGATAAAGCATGCCCAATTTCATGAACTGCAATTGTTCTATTTCTATCATTATCTTGCTCTATTACTGTGTAATCCCCCCAGTGTATCTTATAAATAATCTGTTCTACTTGCTCTTTATTTAAGACTTTCTTATCTTGCTTTAAATAGGTAAGTATTATTTCTTGCTTGAGTTGTTGCATTTGTGCACTAGTGTAGTCATGTGTTTGTAGCAATAAACTCTTACAATCTGAATTTATATCATCGTTTAAGAAAGGTTTTAAATTATTAAACCATATTTTACGGTCTGATTGTAATAAGCTACCAACATGAAAAGCTTTATCTATTCTGCCTGAACGTAATAGTGCCTTGTCAATTCGTTCAGGATAGTTTGTTGCAAGTATAAAGAAAGCAATCATATCATCATCATTTTCAAAACCATCAATATATGGTAATAGTTTATTAATAGCGGTAGCATTGGCTTCTGAGTCTAAACGACTGCCTAAGGCATCTGCCTCATCGATAAAAACGAGACAAGGGGAGTGATGTTTAATAAGGTTCTTTAATTCATCAGATTTTTTAGGATATAATAAATCCGAACCACTTACTGAAATAAAAGGAATTTTGGCTTCACCTGCAAAACACTTGGCTATAAAGCTTTTTCCTGTCCCGGGTCTTCCAAGTAACATAATTCCTTTGGGCAGTGAGACACCATATGACATTATTTGGCTTGCTTTGCTAAAATATGGTATGACTTCTTTTAAAAAAGCTTTAGGTTGTTCTTGTCCAATAATATCTTGTAAAGAATATTTAGGGAAAGAGATGCTGAGACTTAGTTCATTATTATCAACTTGGACAATAGTATTGGGCTTGACATCTTGAACTATCACTTTATTTCCAAAGGTCTTAAATATTATGTCAAGTGATTGAGAACGCTTTGTCTGTGTTGCTTGTATTTGTTCATGCCCCAGTTCCTTAATGTAACTATAAAGCTTTTTTTCTGCATTTTCAGATACGGTAATGTATATTTCCTCAGCAGCCTCATCCCCAGAACCTGTAATTAATAACTTATCAATAATAGGTGAAAGTAAATATTCAGCCCAGTATTTTTCGTCATTATTCATTGTTTGAGCATTTAATAACATTATTTTAGTAAGTGTTTTGGCATCAGATAAGCTGATATTAATTTTTGGTAATCCCCAATAATTTGCAATATCTTTAAAATAGTCACTTAAACGATTAGCACTAAACTTAATACGCATATTCCAAGGCTGTGGTTGGAGAAGTATCAAATTATTCTGAAAATTATTGAGAAATCCAGTATCAAAAACATTGACTGTGTTTTGACGAATTTTTCTTTTAGCAGCTTTCATATCTCGGTATACCAAATGATTTGCATTTTGGGGATGGTTTTGCAAAAGGGTAAGAAAGTGCTTTTGTTCGTATAGTTCTGCTGATTGAGATGTTAAAGCAATAAAAATACTACTTGAACAATTGATCTCCGTTGGTTCTCTTGTCTTTGAGCTAGAATATGATTCATTGTCCTTTAAGCCAAATTCATCAACCATGGTGCCATGTTCTAAGGCAGAGGTTAGACACCTTGTAATTGCAGGGTTTGCTTTTTCTAAATTCTTCAATATAATTAATGCATTAGGGTTTTTGTAAATAAACTGTGTAATTAACCCAGGGCGGCTACCACTCCAAACACTTGGGCTGCCACAGAAAACAAATTGCTCTGACTGACCATCATAGCGTTCACAATCAATAACTAAATACTTATAACGTTTTTTCTCAAAAATATTACATAATGCTGTAATAAGCTCTGCTGTATTTGAGTAAAAGGAATGATGTAGCATTAATCTTGGAGGGATATTGTCAGAAGTGGATAGCTGCAGAGCTAATGAAGTAGCAAGACTATCCATATCCTTACGATAGTAAGGTAGATTGGTTAAGGCTGATGATATGTCTTTAAGTGTTTTTCGAAAAAAATCTTTATTAGAAATCTTCTCATAATTAGGTATATAAATATATTCTTCTCGCAAATAAGGTAAGGCTTCGTTAAGCATTATTTTTATTTCATCATCAAACAATACTGGTTTATCCTTTGCTTGAAAATCTAAATATTCCTTTGCTTTTCTATTACCAAAGCTAGGAGGAAATTCATCAAGGTTAAAAATAGTAACTAATTTGCTTTTTATTTCCTGCTTAACCTCAACTAATTGCAAGGCTGTTATGAGATTTTTCTTACTGATGAATTTATTTCTCGGTGAATCTTTTAGTTTAACTTTCTTTAATAATTGAGAAAAGTCACTAAACACTTTATTGCTAGAAAATTGTTTTACATTATTTGCTTGTGTCATACTATTCTCTCCTGCTGATATAAATTAAATTGTAGTAGTGGATGTGGCATGTTTGTAGTGGTCCTTAAAAACCTACGTTATCTAATACAGTAACTAAAAGTAAGGATATTAGCCTAAATAATTAAGTATTTTTAATGTTCTTCATATTGATATTAGAATTTTTCTTTATTGTTAAAATAATATCTTGCACCTAGATAGGCACTTGCAATACCAGGTGTACACCAATCTTTATGATTGTCTCTGACCCAATCCTCTAATTCGTATTGATCTTTCCAAGAAATTATTTCGGGTACACTATAATTATTTTTGTACTCCCAATTTAAAAAACAATCAAAGCTATTCCTCAAATACAATGGTTTTATTATTTCTGGGCGAAAATTCATGATATCAATAATAAAAAACCAAGGTGCTTTTTCCATACTTAATTGCTGAACTTGCATAATTGCTTCATTGCTCGGTGGTGTACTTTTATGCCAACCCTCAAAATCCTCCCATAAGTCATCCCAGATCTTGAGTAAATCCTCAACACATACGTTTAACATTGGATAAGATGCTTCGACTTGTCCAGCTAATTCAGTACTGAAGTTTCTTACATATTGACTATAAATAGAACTGTTCTTTAATTTAAATTTAGAGCCAAACAGTGTTTCTTCCAATAATTCTTTAGAAGCTACTGCACGAAAGTCAGCTATAGTAAAGTTTTTATCGATCTTGGAGTTAAATATTTCTAACATACCTGCTGGACAAATATGTTTTTGACCTGATCCCGATGCTTTTAAAGCAGATCCTTCCGCACAAACTAGTGATAGTCCTGATTCCTGAATATGGAACATTGGCAATGAAAATGCTAGACCTGCAAGGTAATCAGAGAAATCTTCTTGCTTAACTTGATTTAATCTTTGACTCCATATAAATGCCATAGCTCCAATATCAGAGCTTATTTCTTTAATTTTTTGCTGCCGCTCTGCAAAGGACATATTTTGTTCATCTAGTTTGCTCCAAGCACGTTTTAATGTTGATCCAACATTGTCACAGCTATCAAGAATATGTGTGTAAATCGTATGACCAAGTTTATAACCCTTATCATCTTTTTTTAATTGTAATATTTTTCCTGGGTACAAATTAGCACCTGCATTTTTACGGATTTCATAAAGGCTATCTAGTCCAACTCTATGTGGCTTACTCTGAAGTGCATCAATTTCTAAAGGAAATTTAAAGGGTGGAGAGCAGTTTTTGTTGACTGTTGTAAAAGGTAGCATATGTCCTTCATCAGTTTGAAAAATAGCTTTCTTGTGTTTGGGGAATGCACGAAGTAATGCATTTATTATTTGTGTCGTTTTATTATTTGATTTTTTCTCAAGCTCTACTTCAGCAAGGGCGGCCTGTCTTTTTTCTTTAGTAATCTCCCTATCTTGGAGATAAGATACCTGATGTGGAAATTTAATAAATGTGGTAGTTTTGGAACTTTTACTTGGGACAGTGCTCGTATCAAAAATTACTTCGGCAGGTAAGTTCTTTTTAGATAATCCATAAACTTTCCTGAGAGCATTTGCAAAATTTGTTTTTGCATTCCTTACAATTTGTATATTTTCAGTATCAATAATATTGCCTAACTCAGTCTCACTGTACTGTTTCAGCACCCCTTCTCTTAGCTCTTGTTGAAAGAGAAACTCCATTAATTTTTGAGCTGGTACTGATATTATAGAATTTTTTGAATAATCATTATTCCACACAATTCTACCAGTAATTTCCCAAGTATATTTATCTATTGTAATTCTGTAATTCATATCTTGTCTCCAGGATCGTTAAAAATATCAGTCTACCACTTATGAAAATTGAAAAAAACTATATTTTAGTTACTCAATAATTAAAAAATTATTGAGTAACTAAAATAATATAAAAAATTATTAACTATTTGAATTTTATTTGTTTTGCCTGTTTTTTTGTGTAGTATGGAAATCATTAAAAGCAAATTTTATCCAAGGAGATATTTATGAATACTTATACTTTTTCAAGAAATACGAATAGTTCTTCCTATCCAATAAATATAATCAGCAAGGCATTATCTTTATCTGCATTAGCACATCGTGGTCAAAAACGTGCTGACGGTTCTGATTATATCGAGCACCCTATTGAGGTTGCCAATAATCTCATATCAGTTGGCATTATTAATCCTGAACAGCTAGCCACTGCCTATCTGCATGATGCCCTAGAAAAAGGGCCAACAAACATGCACTCGCTAATTGAGTATCATCTCGGAGTACGCATTCTTAGTCTAGTCGAGGCTTTAACCGATGATCAAACTTTATCCTCTTCTCAAAGAAAAGTGCAGCAATTAGAACGTGTCGCAGCACTACCAATTATAGTAAAACAAATCAAACTTGCAGACAGAATTGCTAACTTGCGTGCCCCACGACCAGATTGGAATGAGGAAAAGCGTCAAAACTATGCAATTCATTCACATAAGTTATTGGATTTACTAAAAGGCAGCCACCATGTTTTAGAGTTACAATTAAAGCAACGCCTTGAACTTCCTGTGTGGAATATTTTGTAAAAAATTATTCGATCGCTAAAGTTGTTTGAAGTAGTGAATGTACTATCTCATTATTTTAATGGAGAAATAATAGGTTACTTCTTTCTCTGTCACAAATTAACTGAAAACTAATAAATTATAGACACTTAAAACGAACTATCAAGGTGAATAACATGACATATTTAAAAATATCAATATTATCTTTACTGCTCTTATCTGTACAAGTAAGTGTAGTATTTGGACAAAGCAATACTGTTATTAATGTTGATGAGGCAGTTACAAGCTCTGAACGATACCATAATAAAAAACTTTGTATTAAGGGAAGCGTTTCAAGCAAAGCAGCTGTGTTTGGTTATGGTGGTTTCTTCCTAGCAGGCGAGAATAAACGTTTACTAGTCGTAACAGGCGATAATCCACCACCTGAAAATACTATGGACATTTTTTGCGGAATATTTAAACAAGCAGCTACTGTTAGTAGTTGGTCATTCAATTTGCTCATCCATAACAAGGGGTAAACAGCAATGAAAATCTCTAACTTATTTGTCAGTATTGCAGGCGTTGACAAGGATAAACTTAATGTCTGTACAAAAATGGATAAATTTTGGATATCACACATTGGTTTAATGCTGTGCTGTACTTTTATCGTATTATTTGGTATCACGTATTTATCTTTTGATTATTTAGGCAATATAAAAGTTACATTTGATGAAGCAAACAGTAAATTAGTTATCGGAGAGGTTCATAGAAATGCTTGGACGGTCTTATTAGGTGTTTTAATTGCAACCGTTATCGGGGGAATTATATTTCTATTTGACAGAGCTATTTTCTTATCTGACTGGTTTTATCAAAAATCTTATATTGATTTTATTACTGAGAAAGACAAAAAGCAATCTGCAATAGAAGCAAGTGTTTATTTTTTCTCGATAATGGCGATATTTACCATTCTACAACTTAATTATGATGCTATAACAGCTAAACCCGTTGGCTATAAAAAAATTACAGTTGTTGTTTTTCTTATACTCCTGATTTTTAGTATTACTTGGTTTGCCTTATCGCAAGTAAGAATTTATGCAACGGAATATCAAGGTCCTAATGTATCTGTACCAGAGGTAACTGTTTTCAAAAAAATTGCTCGAATTTTCTTAAGATTGGGGATTTCAGTTTGTGTTGCTTATGCCTTATCTATTTTTCTTGAACTACGATTATATGAGGAAACCATCTTAGACGTGGTTAGAAAAGAGCATATTTCTAACAATAAAAAACTATATGAAGATTTTGAGAAGCAGGCTAAGGCTGTAACTCAAAAAATTACGGATAAGGACAAGGCATTAGCAGAGCTAAATAAAAAACTTACACAAGTTTCAAGTGGTGACGAAGTTGATATTAGGGACCTAACAAAGCAGATAAATCAGGGAAATTCTGATTTAAATAATGCAAGAACAAAAGAACTACAACAACTAGATGAACAGAAGAAAGTTGCATTAAAAGCTCTTAATGATAAGCGTACGATGTTAGAAAATAAAAGGGACACGTTAGTACAGGAATTATTACTCGTAGAGGATAGATTGAAAGCTACTATTGAGGGAGATTCATTAAATAAATATCCAGATATAAAGAAAAAACCTGGCTGTGGACCTCAGTGTAGAACTATCCAAAAAACGGTAGCTAGACTAAAAGATGAAAAAAAATACCAAGAAAAACTTATAAAAGAAGAGAATACAAAAATTAGTAATCTTATTAAAACATATGAAACGAGAGAAGCAGAAATTCAGAAAAATTATAATACACAACAAAACATGGTGAAGTTTAATAACGAAAAATTAATCGAAATAAAATTAAATGCACATAAACAAAAGACTCTAGAAAGAGAAGACAAAATCAAATTTATAAAGGAAAAAATAAAGCTTACTAAAAAAGATCTAGAAAAGCTAAAAAAGGAACAACCTAAAGAAATAAAAAGACTTAAGGACAAAGTGGAATCTAGTCCAAACTATAAACCTATACAGGCTGGACCGCTTGGGCGTCTGAAGGCATTAGAGACTGTCAGACAAGATAAAGCAACGGGTGCAGTAATTACACGCTTTTCCTTATGGGTAAAATTATTTTTGATTTTTCTTGAGGTAATACCAGTTATTACAAAAATGTTTTTCTCTCCTCCAAGCGTTTATGCAACGTTAGTTCAAAAGGAAACTTTTTTAAAAACTGCTAAGATAAAACTTGATATCGAGAGAGAAAATTATCGAGAGAAATTCATGGAAGTACATAGTTATCATATTGTATTAGATGAAAAACTAAAGTTAATCGTTGAACAGCAAGTTAATAGGTTTAAGAAAGCATTAGAAGAAGAACTACTCAAAAGAAAAGAGGAAGAAGAGTTATATGGCGACAAAATGAATGCTTTTGATAGAGCAAAATCCTTTGGCAAAGGAGCTTACAATACCCCCAATAAAAACCAAGAGAATACCCCTTGAATAGTATGAATGATGAAAGAAAATTTAACCATCTTTTGGAAAGTAGTGGTTTTATTACAGATATTGGAAAAATAAACTTAAATAATTTTGAGAAAGTTATTTTAGTCGCAAGTGCAATATATAATACACCAAACTATTTGAAACTACTGAAATATCAAATTGATAATAAACGAAACTTACAAAAACAGACTCATATTCAAAATATGGAAGCAGCAAAAATTGAACGCACTCTTAAACAATCGTTGTTAGATAGTCAGCGTGCGATAGAAGTTATTTCTTATTGCTATCGTATTTATAACAAAAGAACTGTATACTCACTAGATTACATCAATGCTTTTCTAGAAAAAAAGCCAATCAAAATCATGAAATTAAATTGTGGCTTAATGAGAATAATCTACTTGATGAAAGAAGCCAAATAAAACTCTGCAAAGAGATTAATGAAGATTATGTTTCATTTTGTAGCCATATGTTTGGCTATCACAATGAACTAGTTGATGAATGTGAACAGTGGGTAGATAAAATAAAAAACAAAATATAACTTAAATCAAACAATGGAGTAAATACTATGTCAAATAAGCAAAAAGTGAATGAGGCCTTCAAAAAAGCCGAACAAGGTGACAAGGATGCTATTAGAGAATTAACTAGTAGTCAAAATGGTATTGTTTTTAATGAAAATGGGCAATTAAATCCAGGATTCGCATCCCAGTGCTATAGATTTATGGCTCAAATTAAAGCTAGAAGCGATATTGTTAATTACTTTCAAGAATGTATAAAATTAGACATTCAAGCTAGATACGAGAGAGCATTTCAGGAGTATCAGTCAGGACTGACAAAAACGAACCTAACTGTACTAAATGAGCATGCTGATGAATGTCATAAGATGATAAAAAATATAGCATCAACTGCAGCTAAAAGGTTTAATGAGTTATCTATGCAAATTAGTGAGGATGATGCCGACAACATGGAAGACCATAAGGTACAGCATGATAGATTAGATGAACAGAAAAGAAATGGAACCCTTAATGATAGTCAATATAACTTAAGGGTGAAATCTTTAGACGATAGATATGCTAATATTTTTTCTTATGTGGATAGTTCATTTAACGATTTCATGAGAAACCAACAAAAGCAACTAAATAATACATTATCTATAATCAGTAAGTTTATAGAGAAACAAAAGACTGGTGTGGAAACTAGTACGATAATAGATGCTGATTACCAGAGAATAGATGGGTAGTGTTCAAAATTCTGTATCAGCTAATTTTACACTCTCTTTTTTAATTGTAGAGGTTCCGAATTAATCGAAACTTCTACAATTAAATATTTTTTAGACAAGTATAAAGTTTACTTGACAGTCTCGCTAACTCATTTTCCCTTTTCAGAAACTATATTCTATCAGATTAATTTTTTTGATAAATCTCAAAATTCATCGCATACGCATTCTTTTCATCAGCTTCATGGTGGGTTTTGTTGATTAATTGCCATTTTGACCAATCTACCTGTGGTAAGTAAGTATCTCCATCAAAATCAGCCAAGACTCGATTCAGATAGATTTTGTCGATAATACCATTACCAATAGCCTCCTTAAAAATTGTTGCACCACCGATAATGTGAATCTCATCTATGTTAGGCTGTTTTTCTTTTGCTGTTGCAATGGCTTCTTCTAGACTATGCACAACAATGGCATCGGTTAGTTGATAAGTAGGGTTTCTTGTAATGACAATATTTAATCGATTAGGAAGGGCTTTACCGATAGACTCATAGGTTTTACGTCCCATAATAATTGGGTTGCCAGTGGTGACTTGTTTGAAATATGCTAAGTCACGTGGTAAGTGCCAAGGCAATTGGTTATTTTTGCCAATCACATTATTGCTTGATGCTGCAACGATTATGGTAGTTAAGGT
>PDWI01003674.1_pt1 | contig 21387 bp, 13 predicted proteins | sample 1430891 | NCBI WGS metagenome assembly PDWI01 (sample SAMN01162508, study PRJNA174530) | Oral metagenome, whole genome shotgun sequencing project. | biome: Marine environment; feature: Marine mammal; material: Swab sample of the gingival sulcus; isolation source: swab sample of gingival sulcus... | reverse complement strand
AAAGCTATAACTCTGATTATCAGCGAGTTATAGAGGATTTTCACAAACAGATAAGAGACTGATTATCAGTCTGTTACGAAAAAATACCGAACTATTGAATAAATAAACTGTCTAAAAAAATATTTTTACGGGCAGTTTTTTTATTTTTGTCGGCGTATTTTATCTTCGGGTGAAATCGGGATTAAAAAGAGAGCAATATTAAAATTATATTTTATCTTAAATCCGTAGTTTTTTTCGTGATGAAAATGTCGGAGCCGGCGTCTCGCAGGCGTATTTTTGTTGTGGAATATTGCTGTTGGGCTTTGGTGTGGATTATACTTTCGGATTTAAAGTTTTAAGTTTAGGAATCTAATTATTTTATAAAAATGTTATTATGAAAATAAAATTACAATCTTTAATAATTATCTTAGTTTCTTTTTTTATAAGTTGTCAGAGTGGTGAAACCGACAAAAAAAAAGTTACTGAACCTACCGAAAAAATTGAAAAAGAAGAAGTTGCAGAAGACCCTCTCAGTATAAAAATAGATTTGCAAGTAAATGCCGAAGCGCCCATAAAATGCGGACAAATGGTGGATATTTATTGCAAAGTTTTAGATTCTGCAATTATCGACAGTATAAAATTATTTGTTAATAAAAATTTATTACAAAAATACACCGACGCAGAATTTACCCACAATTTTGATACAAAATCGGAAGCGGTTGGCTTAAAAAATATTGAAATTATTGTTTATTCGGAAGCAAAAAGCAAAACTTTTTATTCTGATTTTGTGTTGCTTTCGGATATTGTGCCTCAACAAAAAGGCTACAAAGTGCTTGCCGAATATCCGCACGACGTAAACGCTTATACGCAAGGACTGGTGTTTGACGATAACGTTTTGTACGAGGCTACGGGATTGGAAACTAAATCATCTATCCGAAAGGTTGATTTACAGAAAGGTGAAATTTTGTTCAGTAAGAATAATCCGAACGATGTTTTTGGCGAAGGAATTACTATTTTCAACGACAATTTAATCCAAATTACGTGGCAAGACCAAATTGGATATGTGTACGACAAAGAAACTTTCCAAATTTTGTCAGAATTTAGTTACAGCACCGAAGGGTGGGGGCTGACAAACGACGATAATTATCTGTATCTGTCTGACGGAACGAATATTATATATGTTTTTGACCCGACTACTTTTGTTGTTGTTAAACAAATTCAAGTATATGACAACGAAAAAGAAGTTTTTTTGCTTAACGAACTGGAATATATCGATGGGTATATTTATGCGAATGTTTACACCAAAGATTATATTGTGAAAATTGACATTGAAACCGGAAAAGTTATTGAAAAAATAGACCTTAGCGGACTTTTACCACAAGCTCTGATAAATGAAAAAACAGATGTGCTGAACGGAATTGCTTTTGACAAAAAAGAAAATAGAATTTTTGTTACCGGAAAAAATTGGCCAAAATTGTATCAGGTTAAATTTGAATAAATTGTTGTAGAAATAACGATTTTTCCAAACAAGGGGGGGGGGCAATCGCGTCCACCACCATAGAGACGTTGCACGCAACGTCTCTCATGCAACGTTTATACAGGCAACGCCCTTTTATGCGACGTCTTTGTGAAAAATTAAAAAAAAACAACCTAAAAATAAAAAAAACGGCAAGCACGAAGCCTACCGTTTTTCAAATCTACAAACTATGAAATTAACGAACAATATTCAATTTTTTTGATATTGTTTTATTTTTATCCTTAAAATTCAATATATACGTTCCCGATTTCAGATTAGAAACGTCGATTGTTTCGTGATTTGTTTTTATTTTTGTTTCCAAAACCACCTGACCGGCAACGTTGTATATACGCAGTTCCGAATCTTTTCTGTTTTCGATAATTGTATAATTATCGGCAGGGTTTGGATATACGCTTATTGCGCTTGCTTCTTTTTCATCGACAGCAATTGTAAAATCAATCGAGATATTATCAATATCAATATAGCTACCTTGTGTTAGCGTTCCTATATGAGTATTTTGTCCGGCAAAAGTCAATGTGTTGAGCGAAAATTTATTAAAAATTCCTTCGCCACTACTTGATATTACCATGTGTAGTGTATCCGGTTTTGTTGTTTCGTCTTGATAAACAATATTTACAGTTTTTTGTGTCCAATCGGAGGTCAAATCATCTTTTCCGAGCAAAAGACAACCTTCGCCTACAATTGTCGTAGCAGTTTTCAGTTGAACAAAAATAATACTTGTATCGTTTCCTTTCATTTCGCCTTTGGCGTATAATTTTATCGCAGTTGGACGTTCGGTGTAATGTTCACCAGGGCTAAAACTTACTCCGGCAACCTTACTTATAGCTGCAATTCCGCCAATCAGAGTGTCGTTCCAGCCTAAGAACATGAAAGTCCTTTTGTTGCTTTCTATGTGCATTGCATAACTTCCGCTTTGAACATTCTCACTTAATTGTTGTCCGGTTTTGTTACCTGTCAGCATAGTCCAACCTTTGGGACGTTCTCCTATAAAAGTTGCAAAAGTACTCTCCCATTCTTCAAGGTCTAAATTATCAGCAGCATCTCCTCGTGTGTCGGGATAAGTTTGTCCAAAAACAAGAATTGTACTTGTTATTAGAACTAATGTAAATAAAAATTTTTTCATTTTTGTTATATTTTTGGTTAATAAAAATTAGGACTACAAAGATAATTTTTATTTGTATTTTTTTACAATATTTTTTATTTTTTTTACAAAAAAATGATAACAAGTGTTTTTTATAATTACGTAAATTGCTGATTATTAGTCTTATTTGAGTGACGCTGTTGTTATATTTTTTTACAATCTGATAATCAAAACTTTATGTTTTTGTAAAAATTTCATTATAACTCTCTGATAATCAGTGTTGTAATTGCTGTTGTTAGGGCTTCGCCGTTCTCAATTCTCAACTCTCAATTCTCAATTCTCATTAACTCCGAAACAAATTTTAAAAAATAAATGGTCCCAGAATAAAAATAACACCCAAAAGAATAATCATAACTCCTGTAACTTTGTTTATGCGGGCGATATTTCGTAATTTTATTTTTTTCTTAAAATGATTTACAGTTAGAGAAATACTGAACCACCAAGTTGTTGCTCCCAAGAATACACTTATTAATAATATCAGAATGTTTGTTAATGTTGTATCGGCGTCAATAACGCTTGCGGAGGCAAAAAAACCTGTAAATCCGAGTATTGTAAGCGGATTTGACAAGGCTAAAATGAAACTCGAAACAAAATCGTTAGCCATTTTGCGTTTTGTGATTTTTTTTTGTTCTCTAAATTGTTTTATTGTGTCGGTCGTAAAAATTCGGTATCCGATAATAATCAAAAAAATACCGCCACCAACGGCAAACCAAATTTTATTTTCTATCAAAAAGTCGCGGATAAAATTTACGCCAAAACCGGCAACTGCTGCATATACAAAATCGCCAAAAGCGGCTCCCATGCCTATCGAAAAACCAGCCCACAAGCCGTTGTTCATTGTTCGCTGAATCGACATTACGGCTATTGCTCCTACCGGCATCGACGCCAAAAGTCCGATTAAAAAACCGTTTAGTAAAAATGTAATACTTTCCAAAATTCTTCTGTTTCTTTAATAATTTTCAATATTAAATCGTTTTAAAACTGAGTTGTCTTCTAAATCTTTTGCCAACGATTTTAATATATTTTCGGGAATGTCAAACATATCTAAAATCATAAATCCGTCTATACAATTATTGAATTTTGGATCTACGTTAAACGCCAGTGTTGTGGCTCCCATACCCATATATTTTTTGAATAAAACCGGCATTCCGCCTTCGGGTTCTATTTCTTTTATGTATTTATCCAATTTTTTTAAGTTATTGCCAATATCTTGCAACAAAATATTTTTGTCGAATGCTTTTATTTTGACGTTGTATTTTTTGCGTGGTTTTACAAACTGTGATAGTTCGGTATTGGAATAATTTTGTTCAAAAAACGCCACAACTAAATTTTTTGTCAAGTCCGAAAAACTTTGGCTCAAACTCACCGGACCGTGTAAATAACGATATTGTGGATTTTTTAGTATGAAATAAAAAATTCCTTTCCAGAGCAAGAATAACGACAGTGGTTTACGTTGATATTCTTTCACAATAAACGACCGTCCCATTTCTATGCTTTGTTTCAAAATTGGGGTCATTTGTTTTTTTATTCTGAAAAGAGAACTGATGTAAAACCCTTTAATGCCGTAACTTTCAATGATTTGCTCGCCTTTTCCGAGACGATAAGCGCCTACTATTTTTTCCGCTTTGTTGTCCCAAATTATTAGTTGGTCAAAATATAAATCATATTCATCTATGTCGATGCTTTTGTTTGTTCCTTCGCCAATTTCCCTAAACGTTATCTCGCGTAGTCTGCCGATTTCGTTCAGCACTTCCGGAAAAACTTCCGGCGGCGCACAAATTATATCAAAATCGCTCTGCGAGTGTAGCAGATATTCTTCTTTGGCTTTGTTAATTTGCTGTATTATAATGTCTTGTGGCGCAGGAGGAGCTATCTGCTCTATTTTTTTTTGTTTGAATGATTTTTTTTGATTAAAAAATTTGTTCACATCAAGCGGCGATGCAGCTCCGAGTGCATAAACTCTGGCACGCAAAAAACTTGAATATTGCCACAAAGTCGAAAATTTATTTTGTTCGCTAACGCTTATGGGCGAACCTATGCGAACCGAAATACTGCTATTTCGTTTTTTTAGCATTTCTTTTTGAATGAAAAAACTTTGCAAAAATGGGTGAAAACTGCCCAACGAATAATATAATTTGGCAAACGAATCGTTGAAATAAATCGGCACAATCGGCACTTTGGCTATTTTTATCAATTTCACAAGCCGAGCGTCCCACTTACCGTCCAAAATTTTATTGTTGGAGGTTTTGTATTTTGGTGTTTTTCCGGCCGGAAAAAATCCCAACGATTTGTCGTCGCCCAAGTAATTTAGGATATTTTTAGTAATATTTATTTTTGATGATGTTGTACTTTTTTTGTCCAAGCTAACCGGAATGGTAAAATCGGAAATTGCTTCTATTTGATGAAAATTATTTGATGTAACTATCTTAAAATTAGGACGTTTCTCGTTTATTATTTTCATCAAAATTAATGCTTCTAAACCTCCCAACGGGAAATTTGAGATTGTTATAAAAGGTCCTGTTGCGGGTATTTTATTCAAATCGCTTTCCGAAATATCTATCGACAAATTTATTTTATCCAATATGTAATCGGCAAATTTGATTCCGTCTTCTATCGAAAACTCGTTGTATATCCGATTTACTTTTTTTAGTTTTATAAATTTGTTCAAAAAATTAAGAAAATTTTCACTTCGTTTGTTAAAATCATTGATATTATAAAAATCTGATGGTTGTAAGTCTTTCATATTCAAGATTTTATGGCGTTAATACTTGCTTGGTTTGTCCAAATTTATCTTTTCTGAATTTTGGCTAAAAAAATGATTTTTTTTCAAAAAAAGAAATTTTTATTTACTTTGAATTTTATTTTCAACAAATATGTACGCATTTTTTGTTAGTCAGAAAACGATATTGAATGCTATTTAATCTTTTGAAAATGAGTGTTTTATGTTTTTATAAGAACAACCAAAATACTTTTTTTGACTACATATTATATTAATGTGTTACAAAATCAATTTATATAAAAATTTAAACAAATTTAATATGGACTTATTTGAAAAAATAAATAACGACATCAAAGAAGCGATGAAAGCAAAAGAAACTGACAAATTGACTTCTTTGAGAGCTATAAAAGCTGAATTGTTGTTGGTTAAAACCAGTGGAAATACCGAATTGACCGATGAGGTGGCAATAAAATTGTTGCAAAAAATGGTGAAACAAAGAAAAGAATCGGCTGAAATTTTCAAAACTCAAAATCGAACCGACCTCTACGAAAAAGAAATGAAAGAAGTGGGCTTCATTATGCCTTATTTGCCCGAACAAATGTCGGACGAGGAGCTTGAAAAAGAACTTAAAATAATTGTTGAACAAACCGGCGCCGCCTCAATGAAGGATATGGGCAAGGTGATGGGAATGGCTAATAAAAAATTTCAAGGTAAAGCCGAAAGCAAAAAAATAGCAGAAATTACAAAAAAAATATTAGGAAATCTATAAACCCGATTTGTGTACAAATAATGTCTTTTAATCGAGTTTAATTGCTTGGTTATTAGGTTGTTATGTGGTTTCGTGTTTTTTTATAAAATGCTAAATTGCGACATAAATCGGGATAAAATAATACTAACCTGTTATCAAAAAAAAGGGTAGGGGAATTGAACCTGACGCCCTACGAAAAAAACGATATTTTCGGAATATGAGTGTTTGAGAACAGGTTAGTAATACGCTGACAAACAGAATATTATGATAAAATTACATAGGGTAAAAAAAAGAGGAATTGGTTATATATTTTTTAAATTTGTATCCGACAATTTTCTCAATAAAATTTTTTACAAAAAGGTAGAATACACAGGTTTAAAAAATATTGATGTCTCGAAACCGAATTTATTGAGTCCAAATCATCAAAATGCTTTTATGGACGCAATGGTCATTTTGGCATCGCGCAGGGCTTCGTCGCCTACGTTTTTGGCTCGGTCGGGGATTTTTAATACCGATTTTTTCGGAAACTTGTTTATTTCTATGAAAATTTTGCCAATTTACAGAATTAGAGACGGCAAAGACAAATTGGCAAAAAATGACGAAATTTTTAATTTGTCGGTTGAAATTTTGGAAAAAAATAAAGATTTGGTCATTTTTCCCGAAGCTCAACACACCGACAAACGTTCTTTGTTGCAGCTGAAAAAGGGGTTGATGCGTGTGGCTTTTCATACGGCTCAAAAAAATGATTTTGAACTTGACTTGCAAATTGTGCCGGTTGGAATTTATTACGAAAAATATACGCCTTATCGGTCAAAAATGCTCCTAAATTACGGCAAACCGATTGCGATAAAGGATTACAAAAAAGCTTTTGAAGAAAATCCTAAGCGGGTTTTGCTGACTTTGCGCAATGATTTGAGCGAAAGTATGAAGGAACTTGCTATTCACATCAAAAATTTGGAACATTACGATTTTTTTGAACAGGCAAGGGAGTTGTTTGATTTTTTTGTTATCGAAAAATATAATTTTGACAGAAAAACTTTGACCGGCAAATTTAACGCCGACAAGAAAACTATTGATATTCTGGATAATACGCTCGAAAATGATGCGGAAACTTTTGAAAAAATAAAAACGAAAGTTTCGGATTATATGCAAAACGTCAAAAAACTGAACCTCAAAGATTATTTGTTTGACAAGCCTGTTTCGTTTGCCGGAAATTTGGTTGCTTCCATAATTTGGTTGCTGTTGTTGCCCGTAACTATTTTGGGTTTTGTGGATTTGGCAGTGCCTTTGGGGCTCCCCGAATTACTGCTCAAAAAAGTAAAAGACAAACAATTTCACGGTTCGTTCAGATTTGTTTTGTCGTTGTTTTTGCCTTTTGTTTGGGGTGTGTTAGGATTTGCTGTTTTGTGGGCTGTTAGCGGTGTTTGGTGGATTGGCTTACTCTTTTTACTTGTTCAACATCCGCTGATGGTTGCTACGTTGGAACTCCGAAAAATGTGGAAAAAAATTGTTGGCAAATGGCGATATTTTTTCAACAAAAAAGGTGTTGAAGAATTGCAAAAACAAAGAACCGAAATTTTGAATCTTTTTGACAGCATAAGTTAATTTTTTTGTATGATTTACGCAGATGTAATAGTGCCTTTGGCTTTGGCTGATTATTTTACGTACAGTATTCCGCCCGAACTCGAAAACGAGTGCGAGGTTGGCAAACGTATTGTTATTCAGTTTGGTGCAAAAAAATATTATACTGCGATAATTCGTGAAATTCACAATCGAAAACCGAATTTTAGAACCAAAAATATTTTTTCGGTCATAGACGCAAAACCGATTATAAAAGAGGTGCATCTCGAATTTTGGGAGTGGCTTGCTCGTTATTATATGGCTACAATTGGCGAGGTTTATGTGGCGGCTTTGCCCATTTCGCTAAGGATTGAAAGTAAAACGCAGATTTTTTTGCAAAAAGAAATAATTGACGAAAAATTAAGCAAAAACGAAACAATAATTGTCGAAAAACTCAAAACGCAAAAAACTTTGACGATTTCGGCTATCTCGAAGCTGATTGACGTGAAAAATCCACTTACGATTGTTAATAAATTGTTGTCCAAAGAAATTATTGATATTTATGAGCATCTGAAATCAAATTACAAACCGAAATACGAGAAATTTGTAAAATTTTCGCCTTTTGTGCAAAGCGAAAAGCAAATTGAAACAATTTTTGAAGACCTAAAACGTGCTAAAAAACAGACAAATATACTTTTGGCTTATTGCTCGCTTTCGCATTTGAGGTTTGAGAACGACAAAATAATTGCCGATGAAGTACGAAAGAAAGATTTACTAATCAAAGCTGATGCTAACTCTCAAATAATCAGTTCGTTATATAAAAAAGACGTTTTTGTTGAATACGAAAAGAAAAAAAGTCGTTTGAACGATAACTACGACAAAAATATTAGCTTCAAAATGTTGAATGATGTTCAAAAAAAAGCCTTTACGGACATCAAAAACAGCTTCAACGAGTTTGACGTAACGCTTTTGCACGGCGTAACTTCGAGCGGAAAAACCGAAGTTTACATTCATTTGATACGTCAATATGTGAAAAAAGGTAAGCAGGTTTTGTATTTGTTGCCCGAAATTGCTCTGACGACCCAAATTATATCGCGTTTGAAGGCTGCATTTGGCGATATTGTGGGCGTTTATCATTCAAAATTCAACGATGCCGAGCGTGCCGAAATTTGGAGTAAAATTAGTTATTCGTCGGACGAGTTGAACAAATATCAAATAATTTTGGGTGTTCGGTCTGCTATCTTTCTGCCATTCAGCGATTTAGGTCTAATTGTGATTGACGAAGAACACGAAACAACTTACAAGCAATTTGACCCTTCGCCACGTTATCACGCCAGAGATGCAGCTATTGTTTTGGCTAAACATTTTGGCGCAAAAGTTCTGCTCGGCACTGCTACGCCGGCGGTTGAGACTTATTTTAACGCAAAAAATAACAAGTTTGGTTTTGTGGAAATTACACAACGCTACAAAGATATAGAATTGCCCGAAATAGAACTTGCCGACCTCCGAGCTGCTCGCAAAAACAATGAGATGAAATCAATTTTTCATCCGCTTTTGTTGCAAAATATCGGCACGGCAATCGACAACAACGAACAGGTAATTTTGTTTCAGAACAGGCGTGGTTTTTCGCCTTTTGTGGAGTGCAAAGTTTGCGGTTGGATTCCCAAATGCGTGAATTGCGATGTCAGTTTGACTTATCACATTGCCTCGAACGACCTAATTTGCCACTATTGCGGATACCGACATTTTGTGCCGACAACTTGTCAGAAATGTAAGTCGCCCGAAATAGAAACGCGTGGTTTTGGAACTCAAAAAATTGAGGACGAAATAAAGATATTTTTTCCTACGGTTAATGTGGCGCGCTTGGATTTGGACGTTTCTAAGAAAAAACACGGCTACGAGCAGGTGCTTTCAACTTTTAGTGCCGGTGAGATAGATATACTCGTTGGTACTCAGATGATTACAAAGGGATTGGATTTTGAAAATGTGAGCGTTGTAGGGGTTTTGAATGCCGATAATTTGTTGAATTTTCCGGATTTCAGAAGCTATGAGCGTGCTTTTCAGTTGATTACGCAGGTTAGCGGTAGAGCCGGCAGGGCGTTCAAGCGCGGAAAAGTGATTGTGCAAACGTCGCAACCGAAAAATATCGTTCTGAAAATGATTACCCAAAATAGTTATGTCGATATGTACAAAACAGAGGTTTTGCAACGTCAAGAATTTAATTATCCGCCTTTTTATCGGCTCATTAAAATTACCGTAAAGCACAAAAAAGAGGAGGTTGTTGAAAACTTTGCCAAAGATTTGGCGTTGCTGTTGCAAAATATTTTCGGCAATCGTGTTTTAGGACCGCAAGCCCCTCTGATTGCGCGCATTCAGAATTATTTTATAAAAGAAATTATTTTGAAGTTTGAACCGCAAATTTCGTTGCCTAAGGTCAAAAAAAATATTCTGAAACAAACAAATTTACTGAAACAGAAAAATTTATTTAGCAATGTTTTTGTTGGTTTTAATGTTGATCCTGTGTAGATTTATTGGTTAATTGTGTGGTTGTAATGTGTTGTAAATCAGTGTCTTAAATTTAAAAGAGGTGGCGGTTTTTATCAGGATTTATTGTTGCTTTCATAGGATTTTTTACAATAAAATATAATTTTTCTGATGATGTTACAGCTCTTTATAATAAATTTTTAGAAGTTGCTAAGAATAAAATAATGAAAAAATAATAGTTATGAAAAAAAATGATATAATTTTTAGAGATATAGGCGTAATGGATTATTCCGAAGCCTACGATTATCAGTTGGAATTATTTAATAAAACAATTGAAAAAAAGAAAAACGAAGAACCTACCGAAAACGTTTTATTGTTCGTAGAACACCCTCACGTTTACACGTTGGGCAAAAGCGGAGACGAACAAAATTTGATGATTTCGGAGGATTTTTTGAAGAAAATAAATGCAACATTTTTCAGAACCGATAGAGGTGGCGACATTACTTATCACGGTTTTGGACAAATTGTAATTTATCCGATTTTCGATTTGAATAATTTTGATATTTTAATAAAAAAATATGTCTTTTCAATCGAAGAGGCAATTATACGCACCATAAAAGAGTACGGTTTGGAGGGCGAACGAATAAAAGGAGCTTCGGGAGTTTGGCTGACCAACCGCCCGCGAGCCGAAAAAATTTGTGCTTTGGGCGTGCGAGTTAGTCGGGGCGTTACGATGCACGGCTTGGCTTTCAACGTGAATACAAATTTAGATTATTTCAACTACATAAATCCTTGCGGGTTTACCGACAAAGGAGTAACCTCGCTCCAAAGAGAACTTGCGACAGAAATGAACATTGCCGACGTAAAACAAAAACTTATAAAATATTTTTCGGAAGTTTTTTCTGAGTTATAATTTGGGGCAGTTTTTTATGAATTAATCGCAAAGCACGCAAAAGAATTTCGCAAAAAAGGCAAAAGAACAACTTAGTGTCCATTGCGTTGCTTTTGCGGTTAAAAAATATCATAAAAACTAAGTTTTCAAGTAGTTGTTTTTCTGACTTTTTGTTGAGGGAAATTGCTGTATATCAGTAAGTTACTTGGTTGCGTTAGCATTTTTTACAAAACAAAAACATTTTATCAGAATTGTATTTTTTTATACTTCGTTAAATTAAAAATTAAAAATTAAAAGTTAAAAATTAAAAGCTATTATGCTGATTATCAACGAATTACATAAAATCCACTCAGATAGATAATAGATTGATTATCAATTTGTTACGAAAAAATACCGAACTATTGATTTTTGCAAATACAAAAAATCAATTTTTTAATTTAAAAACAGACAAAATACTTTCACAAATGAAAAAAACGACATTATTTCTAATAGTTTTACTATTTTCGTTCAACAATATCACAGCCACGATATACGAAGTTGGCGCCGACAAACCGTACGAGCATATTTACGACGTTCCGCTCAAAAACTTGGAGGCGGGCGACATAATAAAGGTTTATGCCAAAGCTAATCAAGAACCGTACAGCGAAAAATTTATGATTTACGGACAGGGAACTTCGAGCGCCCCGATACAACTTATCGGGATTCCCGACGCAGAAGGCAATCGCCCGATTCTGGACGGAGAAAATGCGGTTACCGGAACCGAACACGGTAATTATTTCTGGAACGAAGACCGAAGCCTGATAAAAGTCGGGCAAACCGGAAGTGAAGCTCATTACATAATAATTGACGGCTTTGAGATAAAAAACGCCAATCGGCATTACACGTTTACCAACAATCAAGGACAAATTGCGAATTATCTTGACAATGCCGCCGGAATACACATAGAACTCGGACACAATATAACTGTCAAAAATTGTGTTATTCATCACAACGAAAACGGCGTTCAGACTTCCGGCATGATTTCCAACATATTGCTCGAATCTTGCTACATTTATGATAACGGCGTGGGCGACAATAATTCGGTTTATCAGCACAACATTTACGTTGGTGGAGGTGTTGGAACGAGCGTAACCATACAATATTGCAAATTTGGCGAATTACTCAATCGGGGACAGCAAGTAAAGTTTCGCACCGAAAGCGTTGTGTTCAGATACAACTGGGTTGAGGGAGGCAGAAATGGACAACTCGACATAGTGGACGGGGAAAACGGAAATATCAATTCTTACGTTTACGGGAATATTATAATCAAACCCGCCGACACAGAAAACGGACGCATAGTTCACTACGGACAAGATATTGGCAATAATGACGGCGGAACTTTGTATTTTTTCAACAACACAGTAATTGATAGAGCCGATGCAACGACGTATCTTTTTCATATAAATTCCGAAAATCGAAAAGTAGTGGCCGATAATAATATTTTTTATAAAATTAACAATCAAAATTGCAATTTGGTAAATTCTGCCGAAGAACAAAATCGAATTTCGGGCAACAACAACTGGCTGTCTGCCACCATAAACGACTCAAACAATCGGTTTAGCAATTCGATTGTGGGCGAAACCGGTGAAAATCCGGGTTTTAAGAGCATTGCCGACAATAATTTTTGTTTAGACAGTACGGCTTCGGTAATAAATATTGTTGAAAATTACGTTTTTCCGGAATTACACAATTTGACCAAAGAATACGTTAAGGATTTGAAATGGAAAAATAGAGCAAACGACAATGTTTTAGACTTGGGAGCTTATGAGTATTCGTCGTTGCTATCTGCTGGTAATGATTTGATTATGAGTGATATAACGGTCTATCCGAATCCGGTTGCAAAACAATTATTCGTAGAAACTCACAAAGCAAGCATTGCTCATATTTACGACATTAACGGAAAAGAATTACAAAAGTTGAAATTAGAAAAAGGAACTAATAAAATAGATGTATCTTGCTTTAAATCAGGTGTGTATGTTGTTAGAACCGAATGTGGTAGTTTTAAATTTGTAAAATCAACACAGCGTTAAATTACGAACGGTGGGATAACGTTTTGATAATCAGGGTATTATGATAATTGAGTTTTTGCGTAACGCTTTGATTATCAGCTCGTTACAAGTGGTGGTGAGTTGCTAAAATCTTGGTAATAAAAAATATTCGCCATCTTGTTGTTCAAAAAATAAGAGAATTTTAGTGAAATTTTTGGATACTATGCAATTTAAAATTTTCCCATTTGGTCAAAAACTGAAATTATTATACCTTTGTCCGTTGAGTAATTGTCTTTTCGGCTTTTTGTTGGGGAAAATGCTGTGTGTCAGCGGATTACTTAGTTGCGTTAGCGTCTTTTTATAAAACAAAAATATTCTATCGGAGTTGTATTTTTTGCAAATACAAAAAAATAATGCAACTTTTTTAATAATTTTAATCTAAAAATAAAACAAAATACTTCACAGATGAAAAAAACATTATTCTTTTTGGTTTTCTTGTTTTTTACAATTTCAAATTTTGCACAACAGTACATTGTTGATTTTGAAGTAAAAAATAGAAAAGAGGTTGATAAACTGCCCGAATATGTAATGGTTGATTACGTATTTGGAAATACTGTAACGGCTTATTTGTACGGCGATAATTTCGATAAATTCAAAAAATTGGGTTATCAATATAAGCTGAAAAGCCACCCCTCGAAAGGTAAGGTATTGACAATGGCTACCACAATAGACGAAATGGCCAACTGGGACAGATACCCAACTCACGGCGTTTATTTGCAAATGATGAACAAGTATGCCAATGATTATCCTAATATTTGTAAATTAGACACAATAGGCTATTCGGTAAAGAACAAACCCGTTTTGGTACTGAAAATAACAGACAATCCGACCGAAGAAGAGGCCGAACCGGAATTTTATTACACCGGTCAGATGCACGGCGACGAGCTGATTGCGGGCATTATATTTGTTCGTTTGATAGACCACTTGCTAACAAATTACGGCTCAGACGACCGAGTTACTAATCTTGTCGATAATTGTGAAATATGGATAAATCCAATATCAAATCCCGACGGAGTTTATTTGCCCGACGACAATTCTGTTGAGCAGGCTACACGAGCCAACGCAAACGGAATAGATTTGAACAGGAATTTCCCGTCGCCCACTAAACCTAATCCGCCGAACGTAGATGAACCCGAAGTTCAAATGCAATTGAATTTTTCGGCCAATCACCATTTTGTTATGTCGGCAAACGCTCACAACGGTACCGAAATCGTAAATTATCCGTGGGATGCGTGGGCTTCTAATGTGAAAAAACACGCCGACCACAATTGGTGGAAACACATAGCTCGCAATTACGCCGATGAGGTTCACACTAACGCGCCGAACGATTATATGGAAGGAAGCGACAACGGTATTACTCACGGAGGCGACTGGTACGTTGTTGCCGGAGGCCGGCAAGACCATATGGGATATTACAAAAATTGTCGCGAATTGACGTTGGAACTTTCAGATGAAAAAATGCTTAGCAGCACACTAATTCCGGCACACTGGAATTATAACCGCGACGCTATGATAGGATATATTGAGGAATGTCTTTACGGCGTAAACGGAACTGTTACAAATACAAGCGGTGAACCGCTTGCAGCAAAAATATTTATAGAAGGACACGACAAAGATAATTCAGAAGTTTTTACAGACCCCGATTTTGGCGATTATTATCGTCCATTGGAAACCGGTACGTATAATATTACATATTCGGCAGACGGTTATGTTGCTCAAACTCACTCAGTTACTATTAGTGAATGGGAAACAACCGTTGTCAAAAACGTTGTTTTGGGAGAGGCTGCCCAAATAGAATTGAGCGGAACAGTTGTAGATGCTACTGCCGGCTCAGCGCCTTTGGCTGATGTTGAAATTGCGTTTCTGAACACTAACATAAGTCCCGTAACAACCAATCAAAACGGAGAATATTCGGTAACTGTTCCTGAAAATACTTACCAAATTAGAGTGAGAAAATCAGAATATGCTACTCAGGTTCAAACAATTACAGTAAGCGAAAGTAATAACGTTTTAGATTTTGCGATGTATCCGGCTTATACAATTTCGTTTGAAGATGAATTACCGAACATCTTAAGTTTTTCGGAAACTCCTTGGCTAAAAGACAATTCGCAAGCCTACGAGGGCGATTATTGTATGCGTTCGGGCGATATAGAGGACAGTGAGGTTTCTGTAATGTCTCTGTCGGCTACAACAATGTCGGGGGCTATAAGTTTTGCCCGAAAAGTATCTTCGGAAGAAAATTATGACTTTCTGGAATTTTATATAGATGGCGTATTTACCGATAAATGGACGGGAGAGTTAGATTGGGCAAGAGTAGAGTATCCGATAACCGAAGGCTCGCATTTATTTGAATGGAAATATACAAAAGATGTTGGAAGCTCGGCCGGCGATGATTGCGGAAGAGTTGATATTATTGAATTGCCTCCATTGATGCAAAATCCATACGAAGTTACTTTTAAAGTGATAAACAGCAATGGTCTGCCAATACAAAATGCAAATGTTTATTTGTTGGGATATGGCACAAAATTGACCGACAATATGGGCGAATGCGTTTTCAGACACGTTATGGCGGTTGAAGATAGTATTAGCTACACCGTAAGCGGACAAAATTACATTACAACAGAAGGTAAAATATTGGTTGTAAATGGAGACATTACCGAAACTGTGAAACTAATTGGAACAAACAAAGTTACAGAATTGGCTGATGGCTTAAAAATATATCCAAATCCGACTACCGGCATTGTAAATATTCAAACCAAACAAAATAACAGTTCTATTTCGGTATATAATATTAATGGTGTCGAAATAATTAACAAAAATATCAATCTGAAAGATAAAATTGATTTATCAAATTATCCAAAAGGAATGTATTTGTTGAAAATAAAATCAGACACACAAAACTATTTACATAAATTGATTTTAAAATAGATTTTTCATAACTTTAAATTGTTTTGGAGGCTGTCAATTTTTTTGGCAGCCTTTTTTAGTGGAATATAAGGCCGTCAAAATAAAATTTTAAATTCGTTTTTATAAAAAAAAATAAAATAATATTGTTTTTGATTAAGTGGTGTTAAGTTGCTGGTAATCAGGTGGTTGTTTGGGTGTCGTTGCATTAATGAAAATGTAAAATATACTAAAAAGATAGACAACAATTATTTATTTGCAAAAAAAAAGTAATATTTGTAGTAATTTTTTGAAGAAACCTTTTTAAAATGAAATTAAAAATCACACTGTTACTACTGATATTATCGACCGCCGTTTTTGGACAAAAATATACAATCAGCGGTTTTATAAAAGATGCCCAAAGCTCCGAAGAATTGCTGTATTCGAGCGTTTTGGTAAAAGAAATAAGCAAAGGCTTTGCTACAAATCAATATGGTTTTTATTCAATAACTTTGCCCAAAGGGAGTTATACTTTTGTTTTTTCTTATGCCGGCTATCTTTCTGAAACAAAGCAAATTATGTTGGATAAAAGCACAAATTTAGATGTTTTTTTGGAAGCCTCCGACCAAGTGCTGGGGCAGGTTGTGGTAACGGGCGAAAATTCGGATAAAAATGTAAAAAGTTCGGAAGTCAGTACGATAAATTTGGATATGAAAGAAACCAAATTGCTACCTATACTTTTTGGCGAACAAGACGTTTTGAAAACTATCCAACTGATGCCGGGTGTAAGCGCAAGCTCGGAGGGCAACAGCGGTTTTTACGTCAGGGGAGGCGATTCGGACCAAAATCTAATACTGCTCGACGAAGCTCCGGTTTACAACGCTTCTCATTTGCTGGGGTTCTTTTCGGTGTTCAACTCCGACGCTATCAGCGATATAAAAATGTACAAAGGCGGTATTCCGACAAAATACGGCGGGCGCCTGTCGTCGGTAACGGACATTCGCACCAAAAACGGCAATATGCAACGTTGGAACGCTTCGGGCGGTTTGGGGATTATTTCGTCAAGATTGACGGTTGAGGGGCCTATTGTGAAAAATAAAAGTTCTGTAATTGCTTCCGGCAGAAGAACTTACGCAGATATTTTTGTAAAAAGAGTAAAAAAAGAAAAATTTGGCGATTTGAAATTGTATTTTTATGATTTAAACCTAAAAGCAAACTATTCTATCAGCCGAAACGACCGGATTTTTATTTCGGGATACTTGGGGCGCGATATTTTTGGGCTATCGACTTTCGGTTTCGACTGGGGCAACAAAGCCGCTACTTTGCGCTGGAATCACATCTTCAACGACAAACTTTTTATGAACACTTCGGCAATTTACAGCAATTTCGATTACGGTTTTCAAGCAAAATTTGCCGGTAATCTTTTTGGGTTTAGTTCGGGCATCGAAGACGCAAATTTAAAACAAGACTTTACGTGGTTTCTGAACACCAAAAATTCTATTAAATTTGGTTGGCAAAGTATTTATCACGATTTTAAACCTATGTCTTTCAATATGTTAGAAACAAATCCAGACGATACATTGTACATATTCAAAGATACAAGTCTTGTGGGACAACAAGCCTTAGAAAGTTCGATTTACATTTCAAATGAACAAAAAATAGGGAACAAAATCACGCTTTTGTACGGACTTAGAGCAAATCTCTTTAACAACATAGGTCCTTATGAAACAAGAACTTACAACGAAAACGACGAAATTATATCATCTGAAAAACATAAAAAATACGAGTTTTATCATAGCTTTTTTACGGTAGAACCTCGTTTGAATGCAACTTTTTTATTAAATGAAAAAACGTCTCTAAAAACCTCGTTTAACTATACCGTTCAGCATTTGCATTTGCTCTCAAACTCGACGGCAAGCTCGCCAACAGATATTTGGTTGCCGAGCAGTAAACTTGTGCCACCGCAAAAAGGTCTGCAAGCGGCATTGGGATTTTTTAGAAATTTGCTTGATAACAAGATAGAAATCAGCGTGGTAGAGTTTTACCGAAAATTAGATAATCAGGTGGATTTTGAAGACGGCGCGCAATTTTTTTTCAATCAAGATATAGAAGCCGAAGTGATAATTGGCGAAGGTAGAGCTTACGGCAGTGAGTTTCTTATCCGCAAAAAAACGGGTAATCTGACGGGCTGGATTAGCTACACTCTGTTGAAATCCGAACGAAGATTTGAGGAAGTTGATAATAATCAGTGGTTTTCGGCACGACAAGACCGACGACACGATTTTGCTATAGTGGCTTCTTATCGGGTTTTGCCAAGATTGGTGCTTTCGACTTCGTGGGTTTACAACACGGGCGATGCGGTTACTTTTCCGGTCGGGAAATACTATATCGACGGCGTTTTGGTGAGCTTGTACTCCAAACGAAACGCCGACCGAATGCCGGATTATCACAGGCTGGATTTTGGGATAACTTGGACAATTTCGGATAACAAAAAATTTCAATCTGACATAAATTTGTCGGCATACAATTTATACAATCGCAAAAACGCTTATACTATCAGTTTTTCGCAAAATGAACAAGGACAAACACAAGCCGAAAGACTTTCGCTATTCGGAATTGTGCCGTCTATTTCGTGGAATTTTAGGTTCAAATAAAATTTTAAATTTATGAGTACTTTGTTGAATTGAGAATTGAGAGTTGAGAATTGAGAATGGCGAAGCCCTTACGATAGTAATTGAGAATTGAGAATTGAGAGTTGAGAGTTGAGAATTGAGAATGGCGAAGCCCTTACGATAGTAATTGAGAACTATGATGTTGATTGTCAGGTTATTATAAAAAACGACTATTGATAAATGAGAAACAATAAATTACTAAATTGTTAAAATATTATAAATAAAATGAGAAAATATTATATTTTTATATTATCTATGCTTATCTTACTGATATTTCAATCGTGTACAGATATTATTAAATTAGACCTAAAAGATGTTGAACCACAGACTATTATCGAGGCTACGCTCGACGTTAGAGACAGTACTTGTAGGGTGGTTTTGACAAAATCAAATTCGTTTTACGATACAAATGAAATTGTAAACGAAAGTAACTTGAAAATTTTATTATTAAAAAATAATCAAGAGAAATACGAATTTGCGAAACAGGGCGATGGTTCATATTTAGCCGAAGGTGTAGAGGCCTCGCGTGCCGACGTTTTTAAGCTCGTAGTAACAGAGGCCGATGGCAGTGTTTATACGGCTTTGGCAACAACACCAAGCGGAGTGGTGCAAACTGAAATTATGCCCGGACTGAGTTTGCCGTTTTTTGTTTTGTTTTCAAAATTAGACGGGTTCGATTTTACGGAAACTGACAGTTTGGGCAACGAAATCCCGCTGTTGGTGGGCGTTGCAACTTGGCAAGATAATCCGCAGTATGATAATTTTTACAGATTTAAAATTTACGAAAAAGACGAATATATAAACGATTTTTACTCATTTATAGACGATAAATCTAACTTTGGCGACACTATTCAACGGGGGTTTAATCATCCGTTCAAAGAGAATGATTCGGTTACAATCGAGCTTTTGTCTATAAACGAAGAAACGTACAATTATTTTCGCGAACTGCGAGAAGTTTTGGTGGCAGGAATGAACTCAACTACACCGTTCAATCCGCGCGGAAATTTCGATAACGACGCGCTTGGTTATTTCTGCATACAACAAAGATACGTGCAAAAATATAAAGTTACGGATTTCGGATTTGACCCGAGTGATTTTAGATAATAGCATTAGATTTTTGCTTTATGCTCCAATCAGCGAATTGTGAGTTTTGTTGTGTAATTTGCTGATTATTAGGCTGTTGTGTCTTGTGTTGGCGTTCGGGTAATCAATAAATTACATCTTTTTCTAGGCGCATTCAGAAAATGTTAACATTCAAATTATCAATAACTTACAATTTGTTTTTGGGTTATAAAGCCTTGGTTTTTGCAAAAAAACATCAAAAAACGTGTTTTATTGTTTTAATCCCCGCATTCCATACGGGGCTACAAATATATCACCTCTACGGGGTTTACCTCAATCGCGTAGCGATGATATTTTTGTAGCCCTCGATGTAAATCGGGGGATTTGTATTTTCTGAATACGCCTTTCTAGACTTAGAAAGCCTAGTTTTTTTTGCAAAAAATATCAAAAAACGGGTTTTGTTTTTTTAATCCCCGCATTCCATTTCATTCCATACGGGGCTACAAATATATCACTACTACGAGGCTTACCCCAATCGTGTAAATTGGGGTCTTGGGAGCTGACGCTTTTTGTCGCTCTTGATGTAAATCGGGGTATTTGTATTTTATGAATACGCCGATGGTTGGCGATTTCGGTGTTTTTAAAAACAAAAATTTTCTTACAAGCGATATACTTCTATTGCATTTTTTGTAGTAATTTGGGCAACTTCGTCCAAAGTAACTTCGTGAATATCAGCCAATTTGTTTGCCGTAAATAACAAAAAAGCCGATTCGTTTCTTTTTCCTCTTTTGGGTACCGGCGGCAAATACGGCGAGTCTGTTTCTAACACTAAATGTTCTAATGCGATATTTTTTACAACCTGTGGCAATGGCGAATTTTTGTATGTTAGCACTCCGCCAATTCCCATTTTGAAGCCCCCGTATTCTATAATTTTTTGAGCTTGCGATAGGTTGCCGGTAAAACAATGGAAAATTCCAAACAGTTTTTCGTCGTTGTGTTTATCGATTACCGAAAAAACCTCATCAAACGAGTTGCGCGAATGTATGATTATGGGCAAAGTAAGCTCTTTGGCTAATTTTACTTGATGCTCAAAAACTTGAATTTGTTGGGTTTTGTATTTTATGTTGTCTTCCCAATACAGGTCAATTCCAATTTCGCCTATCCCGTAGTATTTTCGGCTACGCAAATGTTGCTCTACTATTTGGAGTTCTTGCTCAAAATTATCTCTTACTGCCCCCGGATCTAAACCCATAAGCGGATAAATGGTATCGGGATATTGCTCGCTGATTTCAGCTATTCGGTCGATTGTTGTGGAGTCGGTATTCGGATTAAAAATCTTTGTTACTCCTGCTTCTTTGGCTCTTTGGATAGCCAAATCTAAGTCCGACTTAAAATTGTCGGTACTTAGATGTGAATGTGTGTCAATTAGTTGCATTTATTGTTTTACTATTTTTTTGTAAAATATATTTTCATTGCCAATTACCGTAACAAAATATATGCCTTTGCTCAAATTTGATAGGTTTATACGTTTTTCTTTTGTGGTTATATGCGTTGTTAGGATAACTCTTCCATTGACATCGGTGACTTTTAGTTTGTAATTATCTTGTTGGTTTGCAGGTAAAA
>PDWI01004782.1_pt1 | contig 21399 bp, 20 predicted proteins | sample 1430891 | NCBI WGS metagenome assembly PDWI01 (sample SAMN01162508, study PRJNA174530) | Oral metagenome, whole genome shotgun sequencing project. | biome: Marine environment; feature: Marine mammal; material: Swab sample of the gingival sulcus; isolation source: swab sample of gingival sulcus... | reverse complement strand
GGCGGCAGACTCTCCGGCAGCGGGACAAATCCGTTTTCTTCTGTTCCCTCCAGATAGACCAGTCCTTCATAGCGTCCGTTCTTATGCGCTCCGGTCCGGCCGGACATGACGTTGGTATCCACGTACACCGGATAAACGGGATCGGGAACGGCAATAGTTATATTCCGGGCAAAAAGTTCCTGAAAGTTGGCGGTGTCGCATTTGGCTCCGTCTGAAACAAAAATATCAGCCGCGGAAATATTGCAGCCGCGGGAAGCAAAGTCGTTTTCAGCTATGGCTTCACGGAGAAACGCGTAGCCCTGTTCCGGGCCGTAGCCCCGGAAGCTTTCGGCACTGGCCATTTCTTCCACGCCCTTGTGGAATGCCTCTATAATTGACGGAGGAAGCGGATGGGTAACATCGCCAATACCCAGTTTTATAAGTCTGCGCTCCGGGTTGTTCCGGCTGTGGGCTGCCACTCTCCGGGCAATTTCCACAAAAAGGTATCCGGCCTGCAGTTTACTGTAATGAGGGTTGAGTTTCAGCATGAATGTATCCTAGCACAGCAGCGGGTGTTACGGTCAATTATTATTTATTGCTGTCCGGGGCTTTTTCCCCGGTCTGGTGCGCTGCGTTCCTGTAATATTGCGAATCTGGCGGTATTTGTATTCATCAAGTATTTCCGAATATTTTTCGTACACAATGCTGCTTATTTTTTCCCAGGACAGATACAGGCTGTGCCGTGCTTCTTCTCCTGTATGTTTCCGGAGTTCGGTATTTTCCAGAACAGACTTTATTTTGGTCGCGTAAGAGGCGGCGTCGTTATCCGCCAGAAAGCCGTTGTGTCCGTCTTCAATACCGTTGGCTGTTGTGGCACCCCGGACGAACAGGGTGGGTACCGAAAGCCCCGCGGCTTCACGGGTGGCCAGAGACGCATTGTCGTAAAGTGAGGGAAAAAGGAAAAGCGCGGCGGCGGCATAGGCTGTTTTTAACTGAGCCCTCTCATAAACCGGTCCGATAAAACGGATATATTCTGAAAGTCCGTTCTTTAGAACATACTGCTGCATTTCTTCAGCATCTTCTCCGGTGCCGACAAAGCGCATCTGAAAAGCCGTGCCTGAATTACGCAGAATCTTCAGACTGTCAATGAGCATACGCAGATTCTTTATCCAGCGGTGCTGTCCCACGTAGAGCAGAACGGGGCTCTCTGTGTCCGCCTGGAGTATTTCCCGGCCCTGTGCCGCTACTTTTTCGGCATTCTCGCTGCTTTCCAGGCTGATGTCGCTGCCGTTGGGTACGTACTCTACCGGCCCTTTGTAGCCGTAGCTGCGCAGTGTTTCAATAATGGCCTCATTGGGAACCCATACCGAATCCGCCTGCTCGTAAAACCGGACAATAAGGGATATTGCCTGATCAATGAACAGGTCCAGCCGCATCCATGAAGCAAAATCGTCCCGGTATTTGGAATGAAACGTTGCCACCAGGGGAATGTTGCGTTTTTTTGCCAGGGTATAGGCGTAGTTGCCGCTTATAAAGGGGCAGTGGGCATGGATAAGGTCGAAAGGTATCAGTTCAATGGTTTTATTGAAGCTTCTGTCGACACGGGGAACGCCCAGACGGTAGGGGTCGGCAATAACCGTGCGAAGGGAGCGGTAGCGCAGCACGTTTGCCTGTTCGGAGGAAAAACCTGAGTCTTTCGGCTGGGCACCGGCTGTTTCACCGCGCTGCGGAACAAGAGGGCCTACGGCAAAGCTTGGACCGTGTTTTTTGTTCAGCCAGTAGGCGTAGTTATACGCCGCAACAGCCACACCATCCATTATGGGAGGCAGTGAATCGTTAAATTGCCCGGTAATAATCATATCAATTCCTCTCTGTATGTTTGAGATACCGCTGATATTTGGCAGCCGAGCGGGTTTTGTCTTCCAGGTCTGGAAGCGGTGTTACAGCCCTTCTCTGATAGGGCGTAACAATGAAAATATTTGTTTTCAGCGGTTCGTTTTGTTCATCCTGCCATTCTGAAAATGGCGGTTCAGACGGTTTAAAGGAAAAACTGCGGTCCCGGATGTCGCGTTCTTCCAGCGTCTTTTCCATCAGCCCGCCCCAGCGCAGTCCGTTTTTTCCCGGCCCGAAATGACTGAAGCTCACCAGTTCTTCCATTTCAGTATCCAGCTGTGAACTGTCGCGCAGCCAGAGGAAAACCGGTTCTTTTTTTTCGGCGGGTTCGGCGGTTTCAGCTGTTTCGGCGGGTTCAGATGATTCAGATGATTCTTTCATCTGTTGAAGCAGTGTGTCGGCGGGCCATATACGCAGGGCCTCTCCCTGATTTGCCAGTGACTGGTTAAATTGTTTTACATAGAGAAGAAAGTTGGTGTATTCCCTGTATCCCATGGCTGCCCCGGATGAGAGAAGCAGCTGGTCGGCGCTGTCCCTGGCGGAGCTTTCCGGGGAGGCCGGTTCCAGTATCAGGCTGTCGATCCGGTTCTGCTCAATACCCGAGAGAAAGAATACACCCATATTTCTTATTCCGGCCTGATAAAAAGCGGGCAGAACAGCCTGTATCATTCTGATACTGTCGGCACGCAGTACATTGTCCGGAACAAATACGGCGCTGGCGCCTTTGGCTATTTCACCGGTAAGCAGCTTTGAGGGCAGCGGAGGCCGGCTGTCGAGGTACTGGTTGAGGGCCTGAACCTGTTCAGGGGTATAATTGCTGTTATCAGGCCGGCAGGCACTGAGCATGAGTACTGCTGAGCTGAGAAGAAAAAGTAATAAAAAGATCGATTGTGAAATATTTCTCAGGTAGTGCATAGGCTGCTTTTATTTCTCCATAATTTTAATATTATTATTGTTCAGGATATTAACAAGATTATTCAAGTCGTCCGGCTTAAGGAGCAGGTTCACAGGACGGTGCTCCCGGAAATAAAGTACCGCTTTGGAAGTGCCTGTACGACGGTATCCGGTAATGTTGGGAAAATTGTGACACTCGGCATTATGGCGGTAATGCAGAAAAAGGCAAAGCTGTTTTTGATCAACCCTTATGTAGGGACGCTGATTGCCGTAAACAATCAGAAATAAAACAATCAGGGCGCCGACAGTGTATATGGCTAAATCCAGCAGCCGGTAGTGAACAATAAGCGGCTGGAGGGCCGGAATAAAGGGCAGCAGAAACGCGTAGTGGGCCATCCGCGTTAAGGGATGATGCTTGAATAAAACAGGAAATGACTGCCGGGTTTCTTCTGCCATGGACTTATCGGTTTTCCGGAACTTCTGCTTCATCGGCTACTGAGCAGTTACGGCCGGCGGCCTTGGCACGGTAGAGGGCCTTGTCGGCTGCCGCGATCAGTTCGGCCGGGCCGTCTGTATTGGAACGGAAAGATGCCACGCCCATGCTGACAGTAACAGTTGCCCCGGTGTCGTTTCCTCCGCGGGCTGCGATGAGTGTCCGGGCTTTTTCGGCTACCAGCATGGCGCCGTCTAAATCGGTTTCCGGCAGAATAACGGCCATTTCCTCTCCTCCGTAGCGTGCTGCGGTGTCGGAAGCGCGGCAGCTTTTTTTAAGTAATTCCGCGACAGTCCGGAGTATTTCATCGCCTGTCTGGTGTCCGAAGGTGTCATTAAATTGTTTAAAATGATCAATATCGCAGATTATAAGGCTCAGCATGCGGCTGTAGCGGGTACAGCGTTCAATTTCCTCCTGAATTTTCCGGTCGAAGTAGCGGCGGTTAAACAGACCGGTCAGTTCATCGCGGAACGCCATGTCCGAAAGGCTGTCGCGTTTTTTATTGTAGTAGAGTTTGAGAGAGCGTATTTTTGCGGCCATTTCACTGCTGCCTGCTTCGCTGGCCAGTTCATGTACTTTTTTTTCAAAAATAATGGTGTCATCAGGCTGCGGCATCTGCTCCTGATGCGGGGAAAGAACAACGTACTGAAGATCGTGGGAGCCTATGCGTATGCGGTCTCCATCCAAAAGCAGTATTGAACCGGCACGTCCGCCGTTAACATATGTGCCGTTTGTACTCTGCAGGTCAGTGAGGGTATATCCTGTGCCGGACCATTTAATGGCCGCGTGCTTTCTGGAAACCCGTTTATCCGGAAGACAAATATCGGCTTCCTGGCTGCGTCCCACTATGTATTGCTGTCCCTTGGAGAGCCTGAGATTGGAATCCAGGTAATAAATATAGTGCTTTTCCATTGACTTAGATTTTATGACGGCTGGGACGCTATAGCAAGATCATTTGCCGCCAGCTCTGCAACAGCTCCGGCCATGTAAAAGGAGCCGCATATTAATATGGCTCTGTGCTCTCCGGCCATTTCCAGAGCTTTTCTGAAAGCCTCCGCCGGATCCGGAATAAGAAGGGTGGCGGTGTTACAGCGGCGGAAAGACGCCGCCACTTCTTCCGGACGGCTGGGTTTGAAGGTGCCGGGCGTACTGACAATAACGTCTTTAAAAATACTGGATGTTTTTCCGCAGAGGCGGCGGGCCATGGCCAGATGGTCTTTACCAAGGACAGAGCCGAACAGCAGAAGAGGATTTTTCCCGGCCAGGGGCGCAAAGGCTTTGGATAATTCTTCTACGGAGCGGGGAGTGTGGGCTCCGTCTATAAGAATAAGCGGATTAAGGCGCAGAAAATGAAAACGGCCGGGAAGCGTCAGCTGCCGCAGGGCTTCTGCCGGCTGCCGCATGAGGAATTCCCGGGAGCTTGTTTCCCGCACTGCGGCCAGGGCCAGGGCGGCATTTTCAGCCTGAATACGGCCTCCCATGGCCAGGTGAACTGTTTCAGGAGGAGCATTCTTCCAGTGAAGTTCCCAGGAAAAGAGCGGCGGCCTGCTGTCTCCGGCGGGGGCTGAATTCCCGGGCAGCGGACGGATTTGTTTCAGTCTGCTGCTTAAAAAGGTAAGAGGTAATTCCTTTACCGCAGCGTTACGGCGCAGTACCCGTCTGACAGGGCCTTTTTGCCGTGCCGACCAGACAGGAACACCTCTTTTCATTATTCCGGCTTTTTCCCGGGCAATGGAACTGATTCTGCTGCCCAGTATGTCGGTATGTTCCAGTTCTATGGGCGTTAGAATAACCGCAAGAGGCGAGCTGATAACGTTTGTCGCGTCCAGGCGGCCTCCCAGACCTGTTTCAATAACCATTCTCTGGCAGCCGCACCGGCGGAAAAGCACAAAGGCCAGCAGGGTAAGCAGTTCAAAGGTGCTTGCGTGTCTTTCTCCCCGCAGATCTTTTTCCACATCGGGGAGCTTTTGGAGTATTTCTCCGGCACATTCGAGAGCTTCATTCTCCGGAAAGGGGAGGCCGCAGATGCAGAACCGTTCGCGGTAATTAATGAGGTGGGGAGAGCTGTAAACACCGGTTTTGAATCCCTGAGCAGAAAGAAGTGCGCCAATAAAAGCGCCTGTAGAACCTTTGCCTTTGGAGCCGGCAATATGAATGGACGGTACAGAATCCTGCGGATTGTCAAAGGCCGCACAGAGTCTGCGCATTCTATCCAGCCGGTATACCCGGTTGGGGTTTCCCGCCGGCAGAGATTTTTCCATATTTGTGCGGTTTTCAAATTCCTGAAAAACAGCATCCAGAGTGGCGGGGATCACTGCAGTTCCAGCGCCCGTCTGTGAGCCGGGAAACCTTCGTATTCTGCCAGTAATGCGGCTTGAGGCGCCAGACTTTTCAAACCTTCACGGCTCATATAGATAACGCCGCTGCGTTTTTTAAAGTCGTGTACAGAGACTCCGGACCAGGTGCGGGCACGGCCTCCTGTGGGAAGAACCGCGTTGGGTCCAACGGCGTAGTTGGCCGCGGAAAAGGGTATGTTATTCCCCAGAAGTATTTCACCGGCATTTCGGATAAGTCCCATGGTTGCAAAGGGATCGGCGGTGCGGATTTGCAGATGTTCGGTTGCAAACAGGTTGCAGAGTTCAGCGCCCTCTTCAATGCTGTCTACCAGAATAACGCCGCCGTATCCGCTGAAAACATCAGTAACAAAGCTTCTGCGCGGCTCGGGCAGGGCATCGCCCATTTCGGAAACCAGACGGGCGGCGTCTTCGGCCAGCTGAGGGGAATCGGTAATAAGCAGAGCGGCTGAATCGGAACCGTGCTCGGCTTCTACAAGAAGATTGCGGGCTATATCTTCGGCGTCCGGTGTGCTGTCTGCCAGAATAATGGATTCCGAAGGGCCGGCCGGCAGCCCGCAGTCCAGAACATCGCCCAGAAGACGTTTGGCCGCGGCCACATATTTGCTGCCCGGACCCAGACATTTGGCAACAGGCTCTACTGTTTCCGTGCCCAGCGCCAGAGCCGCCCACGCCTGTGAGCCGCCCATGGCATAAACTTCCTCTACTCCGCACAGACGTGCTGTGAACAGACATGCCGCGTCCACACGTCCCCGGCTGTCGGGAGGGCTGGCCATGGCCAGCCGGGGTACCCGGGCAATTCCTGCGGGAACAGCCATCATGTAGAGCATTGAGGGAAAACTCCCCCTGGCACGGGGAATGTAGAAAGCCGCCGATTCAATGGGCGTGGTGCGTTCCCCGGCCATTATACCCGGCCGTATTTCCTTCCAGCGTATACCGTCCGGAGCCTGGTCGGAATGGAAACGCCGTACATTCTCCACGGCGTATTTTATGGCTTCTTTGAGTTTGTCCGGAAGACTCTCTTCAGCTTCGGTAAAATGGAATTCAGGCACGCGTATCGGTGTTGTTTCCGGAGCTTTATCGAAACGGGTATTTAATTCCCGCAGAGCCTTATCTCCTGAATGGCGCACCATTTGTATTATGTCTTTAACCGAATCTGCAACTTCCGCTATGTCAATTTCGGAACGGGACAGGAGCTGCTTTTGTCCGGCTGGAGAGAGGTCGGACCATCGGTATTTATTTACTTTCATAAAGCCTCCGGGAAACAGGCCGTTATTCTATTCCGGGCGGAACTAGTTTGCAAGAGCAGGGAAATTCTGTGCCGCAACTTGGGCGGTTGTAAGTAGATAGAATGGGCCGGGTGCCGGACGGGTGCCGGTGGAGTGCCGGCCGGGTGCCGGTTGGCCGCCGGCTATTTTAAAGACACCTCAATTCTGCCGCCCAGAAGAATGGTATCTTCCGGTTTCAGGCGGCGCGCCTTGCCCGGCATGACCCGTTTTTCGTTAACCCAGGTGCCGTTTGTACTTCCGGCATCTTCAATATACCAGGCTGAACGTATGCGCCGGACAATGCAGTGAACTCTGGATACAAGCGGATCGTTTATGGTAATGGCGTTGCTTTTATCCCGTCCTATGGTCATTTGATCGATCATACGGACCTTTTTACCCTGAAAAACCAGGAATTTCATATTGGTTCTGGGTATGCTGCTGAGTCTCTGTCCGACAGGACTCTGGCCTGCTATTGTTTCGTCCACGTATTTCCTCCCATTCCTTCTATTTTATCATATTTTCCGCAAAATAATGAGGGGATTTATGAAAGAAAGGAAAAAATATTTAAAAAAAGAGTATCTGATAAAAAATGAGTCAATAAAAATAGACTTTATTGAATTATTGTTGTAGAATGTAAGGCATGAAAGCACGTGCGGATTTTCCAGCTATTAATACCAAAGATCCCATAGGTATCGACCCTTCGGGAAACCCTTACAAAATTCTTCTTGTTGATGATTCAATGTTTGTCTGCAAGCAGCTCAGTCAGATTCTTTTGTCTGAGGGCTTTGAAATTGCAGGCCAGGCGGCTGACGGAGTTGAAGGCCTGGAACTTTACAGGCAAATGCATCCGAATGTTGATCTGGTAACCATGGACATTACCATGCCGAATATGGACGGCATTACCTGTCTGGAGAAAATTATCGAATTTGACAAGAACGCCAGGGTTGTCATGGTCAGCGCATTGGGAAAAGAAGAACTGGTTAAGAAATCTCTCATGCTGGGCGCCAAAAACTACATTGTGAAGCCTCTTGAACGTTCCAAAGTGCTGGAGCGTATTAAAGGCGTTCTTGGTTAGATTTTTCCCGGTATTTTAACGGACAGTAATGGGAACATGTGCTGAAATTGAATCAGCCAGTTCCCTGAGTTTTTCTTCTCCAAAAGGTGTGAGGTTTCCCCATGCCGGATTAAGTGTGTCGCCGGGAAGATAGTTCTGCAGCACCCACAGAGGCGCCAGCTCTGCCAGGTCGGAGAGCTTCTGTAATTCTTCTTTTTCAACCAGTCCGGGTACTACGGTTGTGCGTACTTCAAAGTCCACTTTAAAATTCCGGAGCATCTCCAGGGTGCTGCGCAGAGCCAGGGCGGCATTTTCTCCTGATTTTTTCCAGCCCACTTCGCTGTACCGATCCGGACTTGTTTTCAGATCGACTGCCACATAAGAGAGCCTGTTATCTTTGAGCAGTGTATAAAGGGCTTCCGGATAGAGTCCGGCCGTGTCCAGTTTAACCGGCAGGCTGAAGTGTTCCGCTGTCTCCATGAGTTCAGGAAGCAGCGGATGCGTTAAGGCTTCTCCGCCTGAATAAACAATTCCTCCCAGCAGCCGGGCCCGTTTTGCAAGGAAATTTTTCAGCAGGCTCATGTCGGCATTTAAGGGTTCACTCAGGCGGTTTAAATTGACAAATCCGGGATTATGACAGTAGGGGCAGCGCAGAGGGCAGCCCGGTAAAAACACGGCCGCCGCCACCCTTCCCGGATAATCAAGAAGGGTGGTCTTTACCAGAGCAAAGCGGCCGTCTGCTATCAAGGCTTGGTTCTGGCTAGGCGCTGACCGCCGCTGCCAGTGATACATGAGATTCCAGAGCGCTCACGGTTGATGCTCTTCCAATCTCATTGCCGTCTTTATCCAGAAGAATTACTGTGGGAGCGGCAGTAATATCGAAATGGCGGGCTTCCTGCATACCTGATTCACGGTCAACGTCGATGCGCCGTCCCTTCAGAGCGGAATTTTCCAGCCACTGAGCCACAGGTGGGCAGTTGGGACAGGTTTTCCGGAAGAAATACAGGTATTCGGCAACAGGCTGGTTACTCAGCTGAGGCTTGTCGTTTTCAACAACTTTCAGCTGTGCTGTTTCCTTTTGTACGGCGGGCTGGCCGGACACCGAGTAATTGGCGCGCATACCGTATTCTTCTTTTTTGCCTTTATTCCAGTTTCGTACAGATCTGTAATATCCTACTATCCGGGCGTATACCTCGGTTTCCCTGCCGTCAATCTGTGACTTGCTTTCTTTAAGCTTTGCCAGACGGTCGTCAATTTGCTGAATCGTCATAAACATTCTCCTCCAGTTGTTTTCTGAGTGATTCCAGTTCTGCTATTTCCTTATCAATAACAGCTTCCTGTTCACTTCGGCATTTTGGACATCTCTGATGTTCTCCCTCGAGATAGCCATGGACGGGGCACACTGAAAAAACCGGAGAAATCGTAAAATAAGGAAGACGGTATCCGGTCGCAATGGTTTTAACAAGTTCGCGGCAGGCCTCCCAGTCCTTTATCCGTTCTCCCAGGAATCCGTGAAATACGGTTCCGCCGGTATATTTAATCTGCAGATCGTCCTGCAGGTCGAGGGCATCAAAAATGTCTTCAGTAAAGTCCACCGGAAGCTGGGTGGAGTTGGTGTAGTAGGGATCGTCCGCGCCGGCTGTAATAATGTCCGGGTAGTGCTTCTTGTCGTGGCGGGCCAGTCTGTAGCTGGTACTTTCAGCCGGTGTAGCTTCCAGATTGAACAGATCTCCGGTTTCTTCCTGGTAGTCGGACATGCGGGCGCGCATATAATCCAGAATGTCCAGGGCAAAATTCCTTCCTTCCGGGTCTGTAAGCGGAACGCCTTTGAAGTTCAGCAGGCATTCGTTCATTCCAACCAGTCCTATTGTGTTGAAATGGTTATGCAGATGTTTCAGATAACGCTGTGTGTAGGGAAAAAGCCCCGCGTCCAGTAAATGGTTTATAACCTTGCGTTTGGCCACCAGTGATTCAGCCGCCAGATCCATCATGTGGCCCAGCCGGCCGTAAAAATCAGCTTCCGATTCAGCCAGATAGCCAATCCGGGGCAGATTGATGGTAACAACTCCCAGTGAACCGGTAAATTCGTCTGAACCGAACAAACCTCCGCCGCGTTTGCGCAGTTCCCGTTTGTCCAGCTGAAGCCGGCAGCACATGGAACGCACGTCTTCCGGATTCAGATCGGAATTAATGAAGTTCTGGAAGTAAGGGGTGCCGAATTTGCCCGTCATTTCAAACAGCAGACGGGCGTTGGGCGAGTCCCAGTCAAAGTCGGGCGTAATATTATAGGTTGGAATGGGATACGCGAATCCCCGGCCGTTGGCATCGCCTTCCAGCATAAGCTCAATAAAGGCCTTGTTGACCATATCCATTTCCTGCCGGCAGTCTCCGTAAGTGAAATTCTGTTCCCTGCCGCCGACAACGGCCGGCCGGTCGGCCAGATCCGGAGGACATACCCAGTCCAGAGTGATATTTGTAAACGGAGCCTGGCTTCCCCAGCGGGAAGGTGTGTTCACACCGAAAATAAAGCTCTGAAGGGCCTGTTTGACTTCTTTGTAGCTCAGCTTGTCTGCCCGGACAAACGGGGCCAGGTAAGTATCAAAGCTGGAGAGCGCCTGCGCGCCGGCCCATTCGTTCTGCATAATGCCCAGAAAGTTGACAATCTGGAACATGAGCGTGGAAAGATGCGCGGCCGGTTTGGATGATATCTTTTCCTTTACGCCGCCCAGGCCTTCGGCAATAAGCTGGCGCAGAGACCAGCCGGCGCAGTAGCCGGAAAACATGGACAGGTCGTGAATATGCATGGCTCCCGAGCGGTGTGCTTCCGCTACTTCCGGAGAATAAACATTCTTGAGCCAGTAATTGGCGGTTACCGTACCGGAATTATGGAGAATGAGACCTCCCAGTGAGAAATTAACATTTGCGTTCTCATTCACCCTCCAGTCGGATTGGGAAAGATACCCGTCCATTGTTTTGTCGACATCCAGCAGAAAGCCTTTGGTGTCTCTGATATCTTCATGACGGGAACGGTAGACAATATATGTTTTAACAAGGGCGGAGTCGCCGTGTTCCACCAGAGCCTGTTCCACCAGATCCTGTATCTCTTCAACAGCCGGAACAGAATTGGGATGACGGTCCTTCATAAAATCGCGGAGGAACTCTTCGACACGCCGGGTAATATCTTCCGCCGCTTGTGCTTCTTCCGGTGAATACCCCGCTGCCTTCATGGCCTGAGTAACGGCTTTGCGAATGCGGTTTCTGTCATAGCGGACAACGCGGCCGTCACGTTTTACTATACGTTTAACCGGAAAACTTTCTCCAACGCTGATAATATTATTCCAGTCGGTTATTACCTTGTCTGTATTCACTTTGCTGTTCCTTATTCTTCTGATTTCTTAAAACAATTCACCTGCCGCCTGGAGATCTTCCAGTTCATCAGACGGCTCTTTTTTTGCTGCCAGATTATTAATGACATTGACAAATTCGGCCACATCCTCAAATTTTCTGTAAACAGAGGCAAAGCGGACATATGCCACTTTGTCCACGGAAAACAGTTTTTCCAGAACCAGATCTCCTATGGTTTCGCTTCGTATTTCATGGGTGGAGCGGCTCATCAGTGCAGCTTCGTCTTCAACCTGATGAATGAGCTCTTCCACTGTGTTATGCGTAACCGGGCGTTTCTCCATAGCCCTCAGCACACCGTATTCTATTTTTTTCAGATCAAAGTTCTCCCGGCGCCCTGATCTTTTAATAACAACAACAGGTATTTCCTCTATGTGCTCATAAGATGTAAAACGGTAGCCGCAGCTGATACATTCCCTGCGGCGGCGTATGGTTGTAGCACTCTGATTCTGCCGTGATTCAATTACTTTATCATCACTTTGACCGCACAGCGGGCATTTCATATCTCTAATCCTTACTAAAACGCTATATATAGTTGTTTGAGCACCGTTAAAAACTATATCACCCTATATGTAGACCGACAAGCCGGCAGGCCGTTTTTTTTTGTGTTTTTTATGATTTTTTTTGATTCTTTACAGAGAAACTGCCAGATTTGCCACCCGGCGGTTTTGCAGCTGAAGATTCTCCCTTATCATTTGTGCAGGAGAAAGGACCGCGTCCCACTGCGCCGTACAGGAAAGCGTAATTTCCGCCTCGCGGTTAACGGTCAGTTTTATATTCAGGGGAAGAGGCGGGTTGTTGCCTGTAAAAAGTTTAACTGAAGTTCCGCCGGGGGCCACTTCAAAGGGAAAGTCAGCTTCGTGGAGCGTAAACGGTTTGGACGAATTCAGTATAATTTCCAGCTTTTTTGGGGGCGCTTCGCCGCTGATCTGAATATGAATTGTTTTCCGTCCCAGAAAAGAATGGGAGTTGTGCTCCAGAACAAGAGGCACCCGGCCGGCGGCCGCGCGTACTTCGGCTCTGCGTCCCAGATCTTCCAGAGGGTAATGACTTCCCTCCACGGTCAGTACGGCACTGCCTATGGGAGCCGGACTGCTGATTTGAAGGGTGCGTTTTCCCTCCTGCAGGTTGATGTTATCGGTAATCAGTACCGGCTGCGGGTTGTCCGGTCCGTAGGGGTTGAACTGAAGTATCCAGAGAAGTGTGCTCAGCAAAATAATTGTAAAGATGAAAGATGCGGCCGGCAGCAGCAGGTTTTCGCGGGTTTTTTTGTAGTGCGTGCGCCAGTAATGCAGACTTGTAAACGCGGAAATAAAGGGCATAAGAATTAATGTGGCAATAAGATTGGTGGAAACGCGGTTCAGCAGAAGCGCCCTGGTTACCCCTTCATGAAAATCCTGAACGGTTACAACCATGCTGATAAGGTAGGGCAGCATGGCCAGAAGCAGAAAAGCGGTTTTCCAGTGGATATTGCGGACACTGGTCAGCATAAAGAGCATGACAGTTGTCCAGATTGAATATGTGGCTGCGGTAATGTTAAAGGCCAGCAGGACAATGGTACCCGCTACTGAAATGGCCACAGCGGTATAGGAATAAAAATGCGGAGTGCGGGGCAGCGGCAGACTGCGCGTCAGCAGCATGAAATTCAGCGACAGAACCACAGCAAGGGCAAACTTGAAAAAAACAAAAGTTCCGGGAACATGGTGCCACAGCTCGGGAAAGTCGTTGAGCAGAAGGGTTTCTTCCACCAGCAGTGTTGCAAGGAAAAAAAACAGAAACACAAGGGCAAACAGAAGCAGCATGGCCCACCAGTATTTTCCGTAACGGCGCAGGTTGAGTACAACAGGCCGGAAGCGCAGCAGGGCGCTTATCAGCAGTAATGCTGAAATTCCCAGTAATCCGGCCACCAGATGAAGTTCGGGTATAACCTGAGGCATAAGAGCGGAAAAAGGCTTGAAAAACAAATAGGAGCTTTCCGTGGCTCCGGGAATGGTTTCTATCTTATTATCCAGGCGGAAAACGGCTTCTTTGAGTGTCCGGATGCTCTGATTCTGCACTCTTGTTTCAATACGTCCGCCGCCGCGGATGCGGAGAGCCGGTATACCTGCGTTAAGCCAGCTTCCCAGCGCGCCGCTGCCCTGCCGGAGTCCAAAACGGACCATTTGTATATCGGTACCTCTCAGATGATAGGGAATGTATAAACTGCTCAGAACGCGGGTCAGATCCCTGACAAGCCAGCCCGGGGTTATTTTTTTGCTTTCGCCCGCATCGACGCGCCAGTATTGAGGAACTTCGGCACTGTCTATGTAGAGGGTAAAAGTTTCTTTAACGCCTGAATATTCACTGGCGGCCTGCCGGCTGCCGAAGGGATGAGACGGGCTTTCTCCTGTTTCGGCCCCCAGAAACATCAGTACCATATTATGTTTCGGCTTTTGCTTTTGGGCCGTTTGAGCTATTTCAAGCAGAAAGGCCAGGGAAAAAGCTCCGCCGTCTACCGGGGCGGCCAGAATAAAATTCCCCGGCTGGCTGCCGGGAATAACAGCACTCAGGCTGGCTGAATACGAATAACCGCTTGAGGTTTTGTCCAGCGGCGTGCGGGTGTAGGGAATATTCAGTTCTTCCAGGCGCTGAGCAATGAACCGCAGTGCTTCCTTTTCTCCTGCTGAGCCGTCTTCCCGGTCCGGAAGGCTGTTAAACCATTCGGTATCCCGTTTTACATCTGCCGGAGAGGCAAAAAGTACTGAGGAGAGCAGGAGTAAAACGGCGGCGAATCCTGAGCGGTTCATAATGCACAACGTTAGGTTGCAAGGGCTAAATGGTCAAGTGGAGAAGCGGCCGCCGGCGAACACCGGTGAGCAAGCACCGGCGGGTGAAGACCGGCGGCCGCCCGCGCGAGGGATAGAAATGGAAATGGCGCCGGCCGCCCGGCGGAGGGACGGAGCCGGCAAAGGCGGCCGGCATGAGCCATTGAAGTGGATAGCCCGGTACTGTCCGCAGGCAGTACGCGCCCGGAAAACGCCCTGCCGGCTGAATGTGCCTGCCGCATTTCAAAAATCAGTTCAGATAAAATTCCTTTATGTCATGGAAGAACTCCTTCCGGCTTTCCTCCCAGGCGTAGAACATGTGGCCGCCCGGATAGTGCTTGAGGGTGAGCTTCTTCTGCTGTTCTTCGGTCAGCTGCATCAGGCGGGCCAGGCGGTCTGTCGCGAAATAGGGTGTAACCAGATCGAAGGTGCCGTGGGTAATGTACACTTTCATGTCCGGATTAATGCTCATTCCGTAGCGCAGATCGTCGGTGGCGCCAACCTGTGTTTCCAGAGCGTGCCGGCGGATATCCACTTCCCATTTTTCATTGGCTTCTTCGCTGAGCAGCTCGTAGTGGCGTTCGGTCTGCAGGCCTATTTCTCCGCGCAGCTGGGTGTTGATGCCCGCCGCGAAAACACGGTCGAGCATGTCCAGTGTGGGATCGGGCCCTTCGTGGCTGTCGCGTCCGGGGAAGGGGTCTGTTACGGTCAGGCTGGAGTCGTAAAGGCCCAGCAGCTGCCCTTTTTCCCGCAGCAGGTTTTTGACAAAGAAGTCTATTTCTATGCGGCCGTTGCTGCGCCGGTAGACTTTGCTCTCCAGTCCGATGAAGCCGGCGGCTGTATCCAGCACGCGGGCCTGTTCCTTTTCCGAGAACATGTTGCCGCAGGCCATTACCGGCATTAGCTGGCGTATGGCAAATTCAGCGGCGCGTCTGCGGTAGTCTTCCAGACTTTCGTTTTCCTTGATCTTCCGGGCTTTTCCATGCACGGCGGCGGCTCCGGCCATTACAGGAAAGGTGTCGATCCAGTGAAGAACGTCGTAGTCCGAGCCGCTGAGAAATGTAAACTCCATGGCCGGAGAAATAAGTATGGCGCCGCTTAATCCCACTCCGTAGTCTTTCTGAAGCATTTTAACCAGTTTGCCGACACGGAATCCGCCGTAGCTTTCTCCGGCAATGTAGAGCGGGCTTTCCCAGCGGTTTAAACGGCTGAGGATTGAGCGGATGAATTCGCAGATGGATTCCAGATCGCGTTTGAGTTTCCAGTATTCTTTTTTGTTTTTCCCGGAGCCCGCGGCGCTTTCAGCAGTGCCGGCGTTCTCGGAGGCGGTTTTGCCGCCGCTTTCGGTTTTGCTCTGCTCTTCGGTGATCATGCGGCTCAGGCCGGTTCCTATGGGATCTATAAATACAAGGTCTGTAAAGGCCAGCCAGCTTTCCTGATTGTCGGTGAGCCGGTAGGGCGGAGCTGCCGGTTCTCCCGAGGCGGTCAGTGTTACCCTGCGGGGGCCCATGGCGCCCATGTGCAGGTACACCGAAGAGGCGCCCGGTCCTCCGTTGAACACGAAGGTAAGCGGTCTGCTGCTGCTTTCGTTCTGCCGGGTATAGCGGACATAAAACATTTCCGCGCGGGGTTTTTCTTCTTTGCGAAGAATTATCCAGTCGGCTTCCGCTGTGTAGTTAAATGAATCTCCATGGATATTCATTGTCCGCTGAACAGATGAACCTTCGGGCTTTGTGTATTTGGCCGGGTTTTCCGTGTTTTGTTTTTTTTCCTGCATATTGTTTTTCCCCTGTTTTTTTTCTACAGAGTAGGTTGAGGATGATAAATGATCAAGAAGCTTCCTGTACGGCTCCAAGCGTGATATGTTATAAGCAATGGATATTCTGAAAGTGATTCAGCAGCGTGCCACGGCCCGTTCTTTTACGGGCGGGGAGGCAGACGCGCAGAGCATAGAGCGTATTCTTGAAGCAGGCCGTCTTGCACCTTCGGCCAAAAACCGTCAGGCATGGCGCTTTGTTGCCGCTGTAGATGAAGATGTGAAAAAATCGATTGCTGAAGCCTGTTACGGAGATAAGCGTGTTGAGCAGGCTTCGTGTATTATTGCTGCCTGTACAACGAATATTCAGTATACAATGCCTAACGGCCAGCCCAGCTACCCTCTGGATTTGGCTTTTGCTGTATCCTATATGGATCTGCAGGCTGTTCATGAAGGGCTCGGTTCCCTTATTCTGGGAACGTATAACGAAGAAGCTGTGCGGAACAGGCTGTCTGTTCCTTATGCCATGCGGGTTGTTCTTCTTCTGGCGATTGGACCGACTGACGACCCTCAGTCTTCATATAAAAACCGGTTTCACAGAGATCGTGTTATAAGTTACAATCACTGGTAATATTTTATATTCTGATAAGGAATTGGTTGATAAATGCCGCAGCCCGGAAAAACGAATCTGAATTTATCTCCTCATGTTATTCTGACAGACAGCGGTGTAAGTTTTTTTATGCAGAAGGGCTACAAACTCAGCAAAATTCCTACAGCTGAAGGCGCTCAGCAGTACGGGGTTAAACTGGCCCAGGTTTCCCCTTCGTCTTTTCAGCATATGCTGAGGATAGGTTATCTTTCCCGCCTGGAATTATCCCGGCCCGAGTTTACATCTGTACGGTCGGATTTAATGGATTTTTCCAAACTCATTTTTTTTGGAATGCTCTATCATCATTATGATCAGGTTGTTTTTGATATGCTGATCAATTCCTCCATTATTAAGGAATGGAACAGGGCTAATCCGGGTAACATTATTGACTCTCAGACCCGTATTAACGACTTGTTCCTGCAGGAAGTGCTGTCAAGGAATGCCGGTCAGATAAAGTCTATCCGCAAGGCTATTACGGCTCCGCTGATAGAACGTGTGGGAAATAATTCGTCTCTTCAGGCGGATGAAATTAATAATATGATTTTTATGACAGAAAAATTTATGGATTTTCTGCGGCCGTTTAACTGGTTTATGCTCAGCCGTTTCAGTTCTTATGAGGGGCACCGGCAGCTGATCCAGGAAACAAGCAACATGCTCGACCTTTATATTCGGCGTGCTGTTATTGCTGATTATCTGACGCTTCTGCTGATGGAGCTGGCAATCAGCGCGGAAACACTTAACATTATTTCATTTGCCAAAAAAAATCTTGGCGAGTCTGTTGATGCCCGCGCCCTGCTTTTTGATCCGGCCAGGAGAGATGCCCTGGTGGAAGCTCTTAAAAAAGCCGGAGCGGATCTGACAATTGCCTGGAGTATCAGAAATGCCGCCTTATCTGTTCCGGGAAGCGGTAAAAAACTGGAATTGATTATTTATAACCGGGAAGCGGCCTATCATGAGCTGAAAGAGAAGGTGGAAGAAAAAATGAAATCCGGTAAGGGGGTTTCATTGAGTCAGTTTTATAAGAGCACCGCGGCGGGAAACTCGGAAATGGGGCTTTTATATCTGGGCTATCTGCAGGAAGAATGCAACAAGGTGGGAATACGGTTTACCTCTCATGTGGGAGAGAGTAAGGGAGATGTGCCTTCTCTTTCTGTAACGCTTCAGTTCTAAGGGGGGCGCTGGCGGCCAAGTGAGCGCGTGCGCGCTTGGCCTCAGGGTGCCGGCGTAAAGGTGCGCAGTGGAAAGGCCCGGCCTCAGGGTGCTGGCGGCCAAGTGAGCGCGCCCGGCTGGCAAGTGCCGGCGGAAAGGCGCGCACAAGCGGCACAGCGTAATTACATCATGCGGCAGGCGGCAAAAGGTACGTCAGCGCGCGGCCTTCAAGGTGCCGGCGGAAAGGCGCCCGGCTGTGTGGGAGCGCCCGGCTGTGTGGGAGCGCCCGGCTGGCAAGTGCCGCCAGTTGTAACAGCGCACAGCGGAAAGGCGCGCAGCAGAAAGGCCCGGCCTCAAGGTGCCGGCGGGAAAGCGCGCGGCCTTCAAGGTGCCGGCGGGAACAGCGCGCGGCTGTGTGGGAGCGCCCGGCTGTGTGAGCGCGCACAGCGTAAAGGCGCGCAGCAGAAAGGCCCGGCCTCAGGGTGCCGGCGGGAAAGCGCGCAGCAGAAAGGCCCGGCCTCAGGGTGCCGGCGGGAAAGCGCGCAGCAGAAAGGCCCGGCCTCAGGGTGCCGGCGGGAACAGCGCGCGGCCCGGCTGTGTGGGAGCGCGGCTGTGTGGGAGCGCCCGGCTGGCAAGTGCCTCCAGTTGTAACAGCGCCCGGCGGGAACAGTGCTCGGCCAAGTGAGCGCGCCCGGCGGAAAGGCGCGCACAGCGTAAAGGCGCGCACAAGCGGCACAGCACAATTACATCATGCGGCAGGCGGCAAAAGGTACGTCAGCGCGCGCATCGGGAACAGCGCCCGGCGAAAGGCGCGGCCTCAAGGTGCTGGCGGGAACAGCGCGCGGCTTATTATCTTCCGGCGCGGCGAAGCGCTGATTTAAGCATTCCGCGGCTGACCGTTCCTGTTTTCCGGCTTATTTCCCGGCCTTCCGCGTCAAATATTATGGTTGTAGGCAGTGAGGACACACCGTAAACTCTTTGGGCTGTACCATTAACATCCAAAAGCAGGGGCATGGAAAGCTCTTCGCTCTGCAGCCACTGTATTCCGTCGCCCGGGTTTTTTTCGAGACTGGTCATGTTGACAGCGTAAAAAACTGCGTCAGCAAAAATCCCTTCCGCTGTTTCTTTTGAAAATAAGGCGCCCAGCATCGGCATTTCGGCGCGGCAGGGCGGGCACCAGCTGGCCCAGAAATTCAGAATAAGCGGCCGGCCGGCAGCCATGCCGGTATTCCAGACGGTGCCGTCCGGGCTGGTAAACTCTGCCGTTAGAGCAGAAACGGCCGCGCTTTTTTTCTGATTCTGCGCGCGGACAAATACCAGCCCCGCCAGAGAAAAAATAAGAACCGCGGCAGCAGCGGAAATCAGCAGCGCCCGGATAACCCGCGGAGGCGGCGCAAGCCTCTTCCCGCGCCAAAGCCCCCACGCAATGCCTCCGGCAGCTCCAATGGCCGCGTTCACCATGCTTCCCCGGGAAAAAAGCAATATGGAGGGATTACTCAGTACATCCTGAAAATCTGTCAAAACAAGACTGAGTTTCCACAGCAGAAGAAAGGGCAGGACCGGTGAGCTGAGAATGTCGGAAAAGATGCGTAAATTTTCCTTATCTCCCCGCAGAGAAATACGGCCGGCTAAATAGACAGACAGAACAGCGCCGGGAATGAATACAATAAGAAAAGGTATGTTAAGTCCGCCCAGGGATATAACAGGGAACACTGTCAGCAGAAAGGTTCAGGAAAAGTGAACAACAGGCACCCGGAGGTGCCGTTGTTATTAAAGTGCCGCGATGGCTTCTTTGAATTTACCGTTCTTGACGGCAGCGTTGCATTGCTTGCAGAGAACAATTTTTTTCTCGTCAGCTTCGTAAGTATACAGCAGCTTAATGCCGGATCTCTTGCACAACGGACAGCTGCCGCGACCGGATCCGGGAGTTTCACTCTTGAGAGGGCTGCCGCGATGGGCTTTGGACATGATCAATCTCCTCTTGTTTTCAGAACCGTAAGGTACCGGCAGACTATACCCTTCTGAGGGGTATAAGGTCAACGGGGCCCGTGCCGGAATACAGCCCCGGCGCGTTATTTCCTGCTGAACGCTCTATTCAAGTCGCTGCCGGAAGGATTCTGAAATGCTCTGAGTCCGAATTCGGGGAGTACGGCAAAAAGATGTTCAAATATGTCGGATTGAAAAGCTTCATAATTGCTCCATACCTGGTCAGCGGAAAACAGATATATTTCAAGAGGCAGTCCCTCCGGACCGCTCTGCAGCTGGCGGACCATCATGGTTAAATCCGGATGGGTTTTCGGATGACTTGATATATAGGCCTGCGCGTAGGCGCGGAATACTCCCAGATTGGTCAGGCAGCGTCCGTTAACCGGGCTGGCATTACGGTCAGCCTTGTTTTGCTCGTTCCATTGTCTGATCTCTTCGGTTTTCTCTTTCAGAAAGTTTTTCAGTAAGCTGATGGAAGAGAGCCTCTCTATGTCTTCACTGCTTAGAAAATGGATGCTGGAAAGATCAATTAAAAGTGAGCGCTTAATTCTTCTGCCGCCAGCCTCATCCATTCCGCGCCAGTTTTTAAAACCTTTGGATGTAATGGCCTGAATGGGGAAGGTAACATAAGTTTTGTCCCAGTTCCGCACTGTAACGCTGAGCAGACTGATGTCTATAACATCACCGTCCGCGCCCTGGGAGGGCACTTCAATCCAGTCGCCGATATGCACCATGTCATTGGAGGAAATTTGAAATCCGGCCACAAGCCCTTTAATGGGTTCCTGGAAGATAAGCATAAGAACGGCGGAAACCGCCCCCAGTCCGGTCAGCAGGCCTTTGACGGATTTATTGCTGAGATCCGAAAAGGCAATAATAACAGCGGCAGCAATAACGCACACCTGAGCGGCCTGGATAATGCCTTTTATCGGGCGTCTGGCCGCCTCTTTTCTGCGCATATACAGGGCATTCAGAAAACTCAGAAAATCGGTCAGTGCCAGCGCCAGCCCTGTAATAATTATAATGGCGCTGCCTTCGGTCAGAAAGGCATTCAGTTTTGTGGCGGCCGGCAGCCAGGAAGCGGTTCCGTTGATAAAAAATGCCGGTACCAGCCAGGCCAGCCAGCGCACACCCCGCCTTTCGAGCAGTTCATCGTCCCAGGTGGCCGGGGTTTTTTTGACGATCTGCCGCAGAAGTCCGAAAACAATTTTGAAAGTGAGCCACCACAGCAGCCAGCTTGAGAGGGCAATGATAAGTATGACAGCTGTTTTGGAAAGAAATTCCGTCCAGAAGGGTGTCATTCCCCGGCTGCCCAGCAGATGGTGCATAAGAGTGAAGGGGTTTAAGTGTGCTGGCAGATGTTTCATAGGCCGATCATGCTCCGCGGGTTGAGAAGTGTTTCTATTTCTTCGTCGGGAAGAACGCGGGTTTCTTTAAGCACTTCCCGTATGGTTTTGCCCTCCCTGTGTGCTTTGTAAGCCAGCTCTGCTGCTTTATCGTAGCCGATTTTCAAAGCCAGCGGTGTTACAAGGGCCAGGCTCTGTTCTATCCATTCGGCGGCTTTTTGGGCGTTCGCCTTTATGCCGGAGACGCAGCGTTCGGCAAGAACACGGGCGGCATTTCCCAGAACTTCCATGCTCCGGAGCGTGCACCAGGCCATCATTGGCTGCATCATGTTCAGCTGAAGAGGGGCGCTGCCTCCGCCTATGCTGACCGCCAGG